>Ga0208398_100125_pt1 | contig 70572 bp, 56 predicted proteins | sample LakWasMe79_HOW10_2_FD_183905 | JGI IMG/M metagenome (GOLD analysis project Ga0208398, IMG submission 183905) | Freshwater sediment methanotrophic microbial communities from Lake Washington under simulated oxygen tension - Sediment Metagenome... | ecosystem: Environmental > Aquatic > Freshwater >...
ACTATCAAACTTGTAAAATCTTATATTTGTAACTGTAATATCTAAGGCAATAGTTTTCAGTATATTTTAATGCTCTAACTCTCAATTTAATTCTCAGAATAATGATGCGGTTATTTCTTGGTTGTTTTCTTTTTTTATCATTTTTCAGAGGATATTCTCAAGAGAATACGTTTTCAATTGATACTTTGCATGTAAAGATTGATAGTCTCTACAGAGAGGATCAGTTTTATGCCGGCCTTAATTACAATTCTATTATAAAAAAGCCTTCGGGGGTGTCACAGGAAAAAATATCTTTTGGTTTTTCTGCCGGATTTCTTAGGGATATGCCGATAAATAAAAAGAGAACTTTTGCAATAGCACCTGGAATTGGTTTCTCGTTTAATAATTATCTTCAGAATATGGCTATTACAGGAACCAGTCAAAATCCTGTCTATGAAGTGATTCCTTCCAATGAACACTATGATAAAAGCAGATTTGAACAATTACGGGTAGAAGTCCCGATTGAGTTTAGGTGGAGAAATTCAGACCCTAAAGAATTTCAGTTTTTCAGGATATACGGTGGTTTTAAAGTGAGTTATTTATTATTGGATAAATCGGTTTTTGACGATGGCAATAATAAAATCGTTATTAAAAAGAATAAAGATTTTGAAGAATTCCTGTATGGGGCTTATATATCAATAGGCTACAGCGCTTTTAATCTGCAGGTCTATTATAACTTCAATTCATTTTTTAAACCGACAGCACAAATTGATTCGGTTCCTATTACCATGAACGCTTTGAGTCTTGGCGTTGTCTTTTATGTTTTATAGCCATAAAAAAAGAAAAACTATTTGAGGGATACTTCCCAATAGTAATCCAATAATTAATTCTTTCGGTGTATGCGCTTCCATTACCAAACGGGAAGAAGCTACAAATCCATTCATTAACAACAAAAAAGGAATCACGTATATATTTCCCGTTTGCAAATGAATATTCAGACCGAAGACAAAAACCGTTAAGGCTGAAATAGCAAGCATGTGCAGACTTGCTTTGGTTTTGGTGTATAATAATCCAAGAGCAAATAAAGTACTGAATAAAGCTCCTAAGAAGAAAAAATGCAATTCGGGAAAATGTTCCAGTGTAATGCTTTTCCTGAGCAATAAAATGATTAAAAAGCTTTGGAAAATCAGCGGTATTTTACGCTGTTCCATGTCGGCAATCATTATTGAATCAACTTTTCCTGCAAATCTAAGAAAATAATAAAGTCCCATCGGAATCAAAATGGTTACTATTGAGATTTGTAAAAAAAAGATAGTAATCTGTTCTATTTTGAAATCGGAAAGATGGAATAAAAAATAGAAAAAACAAGCCTGCACAGGTGTGAAAAGCGGATGGAATATATATGAGAATATGGGGAGGATTTTTTTCAATTTCAAAAAGAGATTTGAAGGGATTTAATGCTGAAAAACATTGCTTACAGTTTTTTTCTCATACGGGCAACAGGAATTTCCAGCTGTTCGCGGTATTTTGCAATTGTTCTTCGGGCTATAGGGTATCCTTTTTCTTTGAGAATTTCAGCCAATAAATCATCCGGAAGCGGATTTTTTTTGTCTTCTTCCTCTATGGTGTTTTGTAAAATTCTCTTGATTTCAATAGTGGAAACCTCCTCTCCCTGATCATTTTTCATGGCTTCCGAAAAGAATTCTTTTATCAGTTTTGTGCCATAAGGAGTTTCTACATATTTGCTGTTCGCAACTCTGGAAACGGTCGAAATGTCAAGACCAACCATGTCGGCAATATCTTTTAAAATCATCGGTTTCAGACGTGTTTCGTCTCCGTCGAGCAGATAGTCTTTTTGATAATGCATAATGGCATTCATCGTTACAAACAAAGTGTCCTGACGCTGTTTAATAGCATCTATAAACCATTTGGCCGAATCCAGTTTTTGCTTGATAAACTGTACGGCATCTTTTTGAGAACTCGATTTGTCTTTTGATTCTTTATAAGTCTGCATCATTTCCTGATAATCTTTGGAAACGTGCAGGGAAGGGGCGTTTCTGCCGTTCAATGTTAATTCCAAATCCCCGTCAACAATACGGATGGTGAAATCAGGAACCACATTTTCGGTGATTTTGCTGTTTCCGGAAAATGAACCGCCTGGTTTTGGATTCAGTCTTTCAATTTCATGTATGGCATTTCTAAGCTGTTCGTTGGAAATGCTGAATTTCTGAATCAGTTTGTCGTAATGTTTTTTTACAAAAGAATCAAACTGCTGTTCGATTATGGCTGTAGCCAAATCAACCGATTCAGTAGGTGTTTTGTGCTTCAGCTGTAACAATAAACATTCCTGCAAATCCCTTGCTCCGACGCCTGTTGGTTCGAGCTCGTGAATGATATTCAGGATAGCTTCAACTTGTTTTTCTGTAGTGTATAGCGCTTGGGTAAAAGCCATGTCATCGACCAAGTCAGATATGCTTCTTCGGATATAGCCCATGTCGTCAATGCTTCCGACTAAAAATTCGGCAATATCCCGCTCCTCGTCATTGAGGATAAACGTGTTCAATTGATTGATGAGGTCCTGATGAAAACTTATCGCAGCCGCAAACGGCGTTTCTTTGGTTTCATCGTCATCGCTGTAATTGTTGGCTTGTGTTTTGTAATCGGGCGTGTCGTCACTGTTAAGATATTCGTCTATGTTGATGTCCTCCGCATCCACTCTGTCTGCTTCAGAATCATCATAGTCGTCATATTCTTCAGTGTCGTACTCGTCTTTTTCATAATTATCCTCCTCTTTCCCTGATTCCAGAGCAGGATTCTCGTTCATTTCTTCGAGTAATCTTTGTTCAAATGCTTGCGTAGGCAACTGAATTAACTTCATCAACTGTATTTGTTGTGGAGATAATTTCTGTGATATTTTTAAATTTAAAAACTGCTTTAGCATTTATTTTTAATCGTTAATTTATCATTTTTAAAATCGGTTAAACGAATATACGATTAACCGATTAAATTTTTTCTAAAAATCTGCATTTTGTGGTGTTCTCGGGAAAGGAATTACATCACGTATGTTGGTCATTCCCGTAACAAAAAGAACCAGTCTTTCGAATCCAAGCCCGAAACCGGAGTGAACTGCAGAACCAAATCTTCTTGTGTCAAGGTACCACCATAGTTCTTCTTCGTCGATTCCCAAGGCTTTCATTTTTTCGACCAAAACATCAAAACGCTCTTCTCTTTGTGAACCTCCTACAATTTCTCCAATTCCCGGAAAAAGAATATCCATTGCGCGTACTGTTTTTCCGTCTTCGTTCAAACGCATGTAGAATGCTTTGATATTTGCCGGGTAATCAAACAGAATTACCGGAGATTTAAAGTGTTTTTCCACCAAATAACGTTCGTGTTCCGACTGTAAATCAGCTCCCCATTCGTTGATGATATATTGAAATTTTTTCTTTTTGTTTGGAGTAGAATCTCTTAAAATATCAATTGCTTCAGTATAAGAAACGCGTTTGAAATTGTTTTCCAACACGAAGTTAAGTTTTTCCAACAATGCCATCTCGCTTCTTTCAGCCTGAGGTTTTGATTTCTCTTCTTCCAATAAACGGCCTTCCAGGAATTTCAAATCATCGGTGCATTTTTCCATTGTGTATTTAATCACATATCGGATAAAATCTTCCGCAAGATCCATATTGTCATTCAAATCATTGAAAGCCACTTCCGGTTCAATCATCCAAAACTCGGCCAGATGGCGTGAAGTATTTGAATTTTCAGCTCTGAATGTCGGTCCGAAAGTATAAATCTGTCCCAAAGCCATCGCGAAAGTTTCTCCTTCCAATTGTCCCGAAACAGTCAGGTTTGTATGCTTTCCGAAGAAATCTTTTTTGTAGTCGATGTTGCCTTCTTCATTTTTAGGCAAATTGTCCAATGGCAGCGAAGTCACCTGAAACATTTCGCCGGCACCTTCTGCGTCTGCTCCTGTGATAATCGGTGTATTTACATATACAAATCCTTTTTGCTGGAAATAGCTGTGCACCGCATATGATAAAACTGAACGGACACGCATAATTGCTCCAAAAGAATTCGTACGCACACGCAGATGCGCATTCTCGCGAAGGAATTCTAATGAATGTTTCTTTGGCTGCATCGGGAATTTCTCCGCATCCGAGTCGCCTAGAATTTCTATTTTATTAACTTGAATCTCATACTTTTGTCCTGCACCTTTGCTTTCAACCAAATTTCCGGTAACTGAAACTGCAGCACCGGTTGTGATTCTTTTTAAAGTTTCGTCAGGGGTATTCTCAAAATCGACAACACATTGTATATTATTAATGGTTGAACCATCATTTAAAGCAATAAACTGATTGTTCCTAAAAGTTCTAACCCATCCTTTTGCATTAATTTCCTGTAACGTTGTTGTACTGTTTAGTAAGTCTTTAACTTTTGTGTGTCTCATTTTTAATTTCGAATTTAGTCCCGATAACTACCGGGATGTTTTTTTTGGTAATACAAAAATCAGTGTTATAATCTAATGCAAATATAAATTATTTGTTTGAAATTTTCATTGTGGGATATAGTGTATTAAGGAGCTGTTTCCCGCTATTCGCTATATCTTTATGTTTTTAAAGAAAAAACATAAAGGATGCCGCTGCTATCGGGGCTAAGCTTTCAGTATGATTTGGGAATTTGAGTTTGCAAAGTTGATTTTCAGCAAATAGAAAAGCGTCCAAAAAATTAGAGTTAAATTTTTTGGACGCTTTTTAAAATCAAATATTCCTGATTAAAGTGAATGTTCTGCCAAATCTTCTTTTTTGGTTCTTTTCTTCTCAAAAGTTAATACCAATGCTGGTAAAACCAATAAATTGGCAAACATGGCAAAGGTCAAAGTGCATGAAATTAATCCTCCAAGAGCAATGGTTCCGCTAAAACTTGATAAGGTGAAAGTGGCAAATCCCAATATCAATACAATCGAAGTATAGAAAGTACTGATTCCTGTTTCCCTCAATGAACTGAATACCGATTTTTTTATTTTGCCATTATTCATTATTAAATCGTTTCGGTATTTGGCCATAAATTGAATGGCATTGTCCACCGAAATACCAAAAGCAATACTGAACACCAAAATCGTAGAAGGCTTTAAAGGAATTCCAAAATAGCCCATCAATCCGGATGTGATGCAAAGCGGCAAAATATTTGTTATTACTGATGCCATCACCATTTTGAATGAACGGAATAAATACAGCATCAAAATTGCGATTACAGCAATTGCAAAAATCAGCGATTCGATTAAGTTGTCCACCAAATAGGCCGTTCCTTTCTGGAAAACCAAGGCTTTTCCGGTAACTGTAACTTCAAAACGGTCTTTTGGAAAAATTTCATCAATTTTTGAATGCAGTTTTTTCTCGATTTTTGCCATTTTATCGGTACCTATATCTTTCATGAAAGTTGTGATTCGGGCATATTGTCCAGTCGAATCGACATACGATTTCATTAGATTGTCTTTGCTTTTTTTAGTCGCATTTTTGGCATAACTCAAAATGAATGCCTGTTCCTGCGAAGACGGCAATTCATAATATTCAGGATTCCCGTTGTAGTAGGCCTGTTTCGAATATTTAACCAAATTTACGATCGAAACCGGTTTTGCCAGTTCAGGAATTTCAGCAATGGTGTTTTGCAGTTCATCCATTTTTCGGAGCGTGGAAGCTTTCATAACACCTTTTTTCTTTTTGGTGTCAATCATTATTTCCAAAGGCATAACTCCATTGAATTCTTTTTCGTAAAATAAAATATCCTTAAAGAAAGAAGCGCTTTTCGGCATTTCACCAATCAAACTTCCGGAAACTTTCATTTGGGCGATTCCAATAATGCTAAAGGCCAAAAGAATGGCATAAATGATGTAAATCACTTTTCGTTTGTGTTTTACCGTGTCTTCAACAAAATTCAATAAAGACGAAATATACGTTTTTGATAAATGGTACAGGTGTTTCTCTTTCGGAAGCGGCATAAAGCTGTAAACAATAGGCACGATAAGCAAAGTGAGCAGGTAAACCGAAATTACGTTGATGGAGGTCACCAGACCAAATTCAAATAGAAGGTCGTTTCCGGTAATCATGAACGTGGCAAAACCAATCGCGGTGGTTAGATTCGTCATTAAGGTCGAAACACCAATTTTTGAAATAATGCGTTGTAAGGCGATTGCCTGATTGTTGTGCAGTTTAATTTCCTGCTGGTATTTATTGATAAGGAAAATACAATTCGTGATTCCGATTACAATAATTAATGGTGGAATAATTGCCGTTAAAATCGTGATTTTATAGTGAAATAATCCAAGTGTTCCAAATGACCAGATTACTCCGACAATCAAAATGCAGATTGACATGAAGGTCGCGCTGAATGATCTGAAAAAGAAAAAGAAAATCAGGGAAACAGTCAGTAAAGCCGCGCCGATAAACAGTCCGATTTCGCCTTTCATGTTGTCGGCATTGATAGTTCTGATGTAGGGCATTCCTGAAACACGAAGGTCTATTCCGGTGGTTTTTTCGAATTTGTCGATTTTCGGAATCAAATTTTCAAGTATGAATGTCTTTCTTTCGGCCGTATTTACAAGTTCTTTGTTGATGTAAATTGCCGAGCGGATGGCACCGCTTTCTTTGTTAAACAACAATCCTTCATAAAAAGGGAGATTGTGGAATAAATCGTATTGTATCTTTTTTAAATACTCAGGATCTGTAGTTTTACTTTGGTCAACGAAAGACGAAAGCACAAATTTTTGGTTAATGGTGTCTTTTTCTAATTTTTTTAAATCATTTAAAGAAACCACCAAATCAACGTCTTTGGATTTTTTTAAGCCGGTCATCAATTCGTTCCAGGCTGCATAATTTTTGGGTGTGAAAAATTTAGAGTCTTGAAAACCAATTACAATCAGATTTCCTTCTTCGCCAAATTTGTCCAAAAACTTTTGATAATCTTTGTTAGCGACATGATTTTTAGGAAGTAAATTGGCTTCTGTATAAGTCATTGAAAGGTTTTTCCATTGATAGCCAAGGAAAATCGTTGTAAGCGCAACACCAATCAAAATCGGAATTCTGTTTTTAAGTATGATTTGGGCTAATTTTTCCCAAAACCCATCTTGAATACTATTTTTCATAAAATCTTTAAAATGCATGCAAATGTAAGCAAAACACTTAGAAATCATACGTAATGACTCCAATTTTCTAGTTTTTATTGATATTTTTGACTTTGGTTTTATTTACAATAAAATAATTTTTTTGTTATAAATTATATATTTGTTTTTCTCATCTTTGTTTCATTAAAATTTAATTATGTCATTGTTATCAGTATGAAGAAGTACAAGAATACATTATTTTATTTGGGGGTTACGGGTGTTTTTTCAGCTTTAATATATTGGATTATTAAGTCTGGTAAACATTTGGAAGGGAATAAGGCAATTGTTCATCCGGTGGTAAGTGACAGTTCATGGAATGATTTTCTTACTTCAATGATTCATAACGTGCAGGATCCTTTGGCAATTTTGCTGGCACAAATTATAATGATTATTCTTGTAGCCCGTCTTTTTGGCTGGTTCTTCAAAAAAATAGGGCAACCTTCGGTAATTGGTGAGATTATTGCCGGAATTGCCTTAGGTCCGTCCTTGTTGGGGATGTATTTTCCTGAATTTTTTCATGCTCTTTTTCCAGCCAATTCCCTTGAGAATCTTAAGTTTCTGAGTCAAATCGGATTAATCCTTTTTATGTTTGTAATTGGGATGGAACTTGATGTCAAAGTTTTGAAAAACAGGGCAAAAGAAGCAGTTGTCATCAGTCATGCAAGTATTATTATTCCTTTTTCTTTAGGAATTGGATTGGCCTATTTTGTTTATAACCGTTTTGCTCCTGAAGGAGTTACCTTTCTTTCTTTTTGTTTGTTTATGGGGATTGCTATGAGTATCACTGCTTTTCCTGTTTTGGCGCGTATCGTTCAGGAAAGAGGAATGCATAAAACCAAATTGGGAGCTATTGCAATTACATGCGCCGCAGCAGACGATATTACGGCTTGGTGCATATTGGCCGTGGTAATAGCCATTGTAAAAGCAGGAACTTTTGAAAGTTCGATGTTTATTATTTCGTTGGCCGGGATTTACGTGGTAACAATGATATATCTGGTTAAGCCTTTCTTGAAAAGGATAGGTGAATTGTATGGAACTAAAGACAGTTTGAGCAAACCTGTGGTGGCTATTTTCTTTTTACTTTTGATAGTTTCTTCGTATGCTACAGAATTAATTGGAATTCATGCTTTGTTTGGCGCTTTTATGATGGGAGCGATTATGCCGGACGTGCCGAAATTCAGAACTGTTTTTATTTCAAAAGTTGAAGATGTATCCGTGATATTGCTGTTGCCATTATTCTTTGTATTTACAGGTTTAAAAACAGAGATTGGATTGCTTAATGAACCTTATTTGTGGAAGGTAACAGGATTGATAATTTTGGTTGCAGTTGTGGGTAAATTTTTTGGAAGTGCTTTGGCAGCCAAATTCGTTGGTCAGAACTGGAGAAATAGTCTCGTAATAGGTGCTTTGATGAACACCAGAGGACTGATGGAGTTAATCGTATTGAATATTGGATTGGCTCTTGGGGTTCTTACAACCGAAGTCTTTACGATGATGGTAATCATGGCCTTGGTAACTACTTTTATGACTGGGCCTGCTTTGGACTTAATCAATTACATTTTTAAAACTACAGACATCACTGATCACGAAGAAGAAGTAAAGCTAAGCAAATACCGTATTTTGATTTCTTTTGGGAATAATGAAAAGGGGAAATCGTTGCTGCGTTTGGCAAACAGCCTGGTCAAAAAAGAAAAAGATGCATGCTCAGTTACAGCCTTGCATTTGTCTTTAAGCGATGAAATGCATAGTTTCAATATGGATGACAAAGAGAAAAGCAGCTTTAACCCCATAATGAAGGAAGCCGTTGTTTTGAAACAGGAAATCACAACAATTTTCAAAGCGACCATTGATATCGATACTGAAATAATTGATATAGCCAATCAGGGAGATTATGATTTGCTGTTGGTAGGTTTAGGAAAATCCATATTTGAAGGAACTTTATTAGGCAAAGTCATTGGATTTACCTCACGAATTATCAATCCCGAGAGATTATTGGACAAGTTTACCGGGAAAGAAGGGCTTTTTGTAAATTCACCTTTTGATGAAAGAACAAGACAAATTGTGTTGAAAGTCAAAATGCCGTTGGGGGTTTTGATTGATAAAGATTTAAAAGAAGTGAATCAGGTTTTTGTGCCAATTTACGGTTCAGAGGATTCTTTTTTGATTGATTATGCCCAAAAAATAATTTACAATAACAATGCGAATGTAACTTTTTTGGCTGTTAATAGTCATGTTCAGTCCAACTTTGTAATAGCCAGCGCCCTGGATTCTTTAAAACAAAAATATCCTAAAAATGTTATTTTGAATAACGAATCCGTTTTGACAGATGACTTTTTAATTAAACAGGATTTAATGATTGTTAGTTTGGAGAGCTGGAAAGATTTGTTGGATTCCCGCCCAGTTTGGTTAAGCGGCGTTCCTTCGGTATTGATTATTAAACCCTAGGTTGCAAATAAAATTGTTATTGATCAGTCAAATATTCTTTGTTTGATTCTGTTCATCTGAAAGAAACAGTTTAATTACTATAAATCCTCCTTTCCATTCATGATTAAATATTCTAATTTATTACTATTGTTCTTATTCATTTCTTGTGGTTCAAATAAAAGTAAATTGTCTGACAGCAATTATTTCAACAGCAATTATTTTTACAATGATTCTTTAAAAGTGGGAATTGATTTTGATAAAGATATCCAATTCAGAGAAGTTTCATTATCCAAAGAAAAAGGATTCAAACAATTACTGCAGCGTAATAAATTATCATCAAAAGACCTTTTTTTAGTTGCTGATGCAAAAGAAAAAGGAGTTATGTACTTTTTCTATCAGGATTCGCCTTCATCGAAAGTTAACATCAATAATATTAAATCTGTAATTGCTGATACGGTTACTAATTCTGTCTTTTTCGAAAAACAAAAAGGACAAAGAAAGGTTTTTGGATTGGTAAAGGCCAAATCTATTAAGGACAATAATACAACACTATTCGTTAAAGATTTATTGAATAAGATAGCCATTGACTCATTGAATACTGCAAAAATGTCATTTATCTCAATATTTATAAAAAATTTCCCTGGAGTTCATCCCAATCCACTTTTTGCAAGTAAAAAGTTGGAAACTGCACCTCTAAAATCCGAAGGTGGGGAAGATGATAAATTCCAATTTTTATCAACGGTTAATGCATCCATGTCTAAGAACAAACTATATGATTCATTAATTGCAGGTTACGAAAAAGAGCGTAAACAAAATTTCAATTCAGTTATAGCAGATTTATCTGCAAAAGATGATGTTTACAAAGACAACTCAGTTTTTGGAAAAATAGCAAAATTGGCTAAAGAAAACCAAGTTATAATGCTCAATGAAGATCATTACTATCCTAAACACAGATTGTTTGCGATGGAATTGTTAGAAACTCTGAAAGCGAATGGTTATAATTATTTGTCATTAGAAGGATTTAATAGTAAAAGCTCAGAAAAGGAGTCAACTCCAAATTACAATAATGGAATTTACACAGATGAGCCTTATTTTGCTCATTTTATCAGAAAAGCAATAGCATTGGGATTTACCGTTTCAGGACATGAAAACATCGATAGGGGAGTTGACAGAGAATTGGGCCAGGCAAAAAATGTTATCAAGATTTTGGAGAAAGATCCAAAGGCCAAAATTTTTGTATATGTGGGTCATGGTCATCTTGAAAAGGCAAATACTAAAGATAAAAGATTGGGATGGTATTTTAAAGAATTATCTGGAATTAATCCAATAACGATCAATCAAACCGTAATTTGTGCGCATACCAAGCAAGAATTAACATTGATTCCTCGCAAATATTTTACTGACACAACGAAAGTAAAATCCTCTGCGGACTATTTTTTGGTTAACAACCTAAAGACAAGTTTAAAAGCTATATATCCTAATGCTAAATTCCAAAAAGCAAGTATAAAAAACGAAAAGTTTTCTAATTATAAAAACAAGGAAGTTTTAGTTGAAATAGTAGACTTTAAAGAATTTGATTTAATGAAAAATTTGGCGATTCCAATTGAAAGTTTTTTAATGATTCCTAAAAAAGAAACTATCGATTTTGAATTACCAATCGGTAATTACCACATTTTTGTAAAAACAGAAGACGATGAAGTAATTTATGATGATGATTTAATTGTAGGTTAGAGTTGTATTTTCTGTTTGGCGAACATTTTCTAAAGCTTACTACTAAAAGCATTAACTTCAAAAAAGCAGTATATTTGCGTCATTAAACCGTAATCATGAATTGGATTTTACTTATTATCGCGGGTTTTTTTGAAGTAGGTTTTGCAACCTGTTTAGGCAAAGCCAAAGAGACTACAGGAATGACTTCAACTTTATGGATGGTTGGATTTTTTATAGCACTTTCCATTAGCATGACACTACTTTACAAAGCTTCTCAAACTTTACCAATTGGGACTGCTTATGCGGTTTGGACAGGAATTGGCGCGGTTGGAACTGTTTTAGTGGGTATTTTTGTATTCAAAGAACCGGCAACATTTTGGAGATTATTTTTCTTATTTACTTTGATTTCTTCTATAATTGGGCTGAAATTCGTATCGGCTCATTAAATTCAGATTCGGCTTGTAAATTTTTCAAGATAAACAGTTAAGCAGATAAGATACAAAAGAGGTCTGATTGTTTTTTACAGTCAGACCTCTTTTGCAAAATTAAAATGCTGCAGATTTAACGCAGTATCATACTATAGTTTCGAGAATTGTTTCAGGAAAATGGCTTCCGATAATTTCAAAAAGTGCATCCTTGCTCATCGGTTTTTGTCTGAATTCTGAAATTTCCGGTATAGATTCGGCTTTGGTTTTATCGGCCGGATTAAAGGAACTGCTCAGCATTACAATAATAATATTTTTTTTGTACGCCTCATCCAAATTTTGATAGGCCTCAATAAATTCCCAGCCATCCATAACCGGCATATTGATGTCCAATAGTATCATTTGGGGCTTAGGATATTTGTTGTTGTCCGATTCGAATTTTCCTTTACTGGTAATATATTCAATGGCTTCCTTTCCATTTAAAGCCACCTGTACATGATCTATTATATTGGCTTTTTGTATGATTTTTTTGTTGATAAAATTGGTAGCAATATCATCGTCTATCAATAAGATACAGTTTAGTTTATTTTCCATTTTTTGTAGCGTTATGTTTTTATAATTTAATCTATTATGATGCTTGTTCAATTGGGAATGTCCATTTGAATGTGCTTCCTTCGTTAAATTTGGATTCGACCCAAATTTTTCCTCTGTGGTGTTCTATAATTTTTTTGCAATGTGATAATCCTATTCCGGTCCCTTGGTACTCGTCGCGGTTGTTGAAACGTTTAAAAATCACGAATACTTTGTCCATATCATGCTCCTCAATCCCGATACCATTATCCTGAATTGAAAAGAGCCAGTTGTTATTTTCCTTTTCAGCTGCAATTTTTATTTTTGGTTGCTCACCTTTTTTTCTGAATTTATTGGCATTGCTAATCATGTTTTGAAACAGTTGTCTTATTTCGGTTGCGCTGCCTTCTATAGCAGGCAGGTTTTCGTATTCGACAATAGCATTGCTTTCTTTTAGACTGGCTTTCATATCAGCAATAACTGTGGAAACAATTTCATTACAGTCTATGCTTTCGCATGTCCTTTCCTTGCCAATTCTGGAGTAATCCAATAGTCCTTTTACCAATACCTGCATTCGGGAAGTTGAACTGTTGATGAATTCCAGATACTGTTTTTGGTCATCTTCCAATTTTTGAGACAGTTCTTCTTCAAGCAATTCTATACAATGAATCACTGTAATCAGCGGTTCCTGCAAATCGTGTGATGCGATATATGCGAATTGCTCCAATTCCGTGTTTTGGAATTCTAATTGTCTGTTTTTGACAATCAATTCTTTTTGGATTGAAATACGATCATTAATATTTCTCATGGATCCTTCGATATACATTGGGGCTTCATTTTCATCGCATAAAATGCGGGCGTTTAGCGAAAAAAATATGATATTCCCCTCATTGTCTTTGAACCGTGCATCAAAATCGGTGATCTGAGTGTTCTCTTTTAATTTATCGATTAAGGCTTCCCGTTCTTTTTTGTCATAATATAAATCAAAAACTGTTCCATCTAAAGCTTGAGAACATGGTTTCAGGAAATGTTTTTCAAACGATGGACTTAGATCAAGAATTTTGCCGGTCATAGTCGTTCTGAAATAGATGTCTTCCGAATTTTCATAGATGGATCGGAATTTTTCCTCACTTATCTTTAGGTTTTCTTCGGCTTGAATACGGTCAGTGACATCCCTGAAGGATCCAACCAAAAATTCCGGTTCATTGTTTCTGTCATAGGTGATTTTAGAATTAATCGATACGCTGTAGGTTCTGGAGTTTAATAAAAATTTAACGTCGTAATTTTTTATTTCACCAATTTTCATTAATTCACTTAAAACCACTTTTCTATCTGCCGGGTTGAGGTAGAATTCCTCTATAGACTTGCCTATAATTTCATCTGCCTGTATGCCAAAATGCGCACACGAAGGGCTGATATCTATTATTTTATGGTCTGTAGCAGAAGCTCTAAAAAATACGTCACGGACACTCTCGAAAATGGTTCTGTATTTTTTCTCATTTTCCTTGATTGTCTGATTGGCCAATTCTATCTCCAGTTCATCTTTCTTTCTTTGGCTGATGTCGCGGATTGTCCCTTCGGTATATATTGGATAACCCTCAGTATTATACACAAAATGGGTGTTGATGGATACATATATGAGATTGTTGTCTTTGTCTTTCAAAATGGACTCAAAATCATTGATATGTCCTTTTTCTTTCAAAGAATTTATTAGCCTGGTTCGGTCTTCATGATTCAAATATAAGTCAGCGGCATAGGTACCAATAATTTCTTCTCTATCGTATTTTAATATTTTTTGGATAGAAGGGCTTACATTTTGAATGTAACCGTCCAATGAAAAACGATAATATAAATCTTCAAAAGATTCAAATATTGTTCGAAATTCCTCTTCACTTTGTTTTACCTTTTCGCTGGCTTCAATTAATTTGTTTTGATTATTGATTCTTTCATTGATATTACGCATCGATCCTTCAATGTGCGAAGGTTCATCATTTTCGTCATAAATTATTCTGCAATTGACTGAAAAATATATTGAATCTCCGGTTGCTGTCACAAATTGTACCTGTTCATCATTTAAATAACCGTTCCGGATATAATTTTCTCTTAATTCACTCTGTCTGGATAGGTTGTGATAGTAATCGCCACTGTATGTGCCAATTATTTCTTCCCTTTTGTATCCCAAATGTTTTTCTACTGAAGGGCTGACATCAAATATTTTTCCGTCAAAGGTGTGCATATAATACACATCCTGCATGTTTTCAAAAATGGAGCGGAATTTTTTTTCACTTTGTTTTATTTTTTCAGTCGCTTCAAAAAGTTTTTTTTGATTGATGATACGATCATTGATGTTACGCATGGTGCCTTCCACAAGGGTGGGTTTACCGTATTGATCGTTGGTTAATTTTGAATTGACCGAAAAAAACAGGTTTTCTCCCGCAGGTGTAACAAATTCTACTTCTTGGTCATTTAAAAAACCGTCTTTATGGATTTTTGACAAAAGCTCATTATATACATCAGGAACATTGAATAAGTCTTTGACGGTCAATCCAATAAAGTTCTCTCTTTTTAAGTTAAAATGTTTTTCTACTGAAGGGCTTACATCCAATATTGTCCCTTCCGTATTGTGCAGATAATACACGTCCTGCATATTCTCATAAATAGAACGGAATTTTTCTTCACTTTCTTTGATTTTATCGGTTACCTCCTGTAATTTTTGTCTGTTTAGGATTCTCTCGTTTACGTTACGCATAGTGCCTTCAAAATAGGCAGGTTTACTATTGGAATCATAAATTACTCTTGCATTGACGGAGAAATAAATAATTTCACCTTTTTCGGTCAAAAAACGTTCTTCGTAATCAAGTACTTGATTGTTTTCAAGGATGGCTTCGTAAAAACGTTCTCCTTCGGCACGGTCAACATAAAAATCGAAGGCGTTCATGCCAATTACTGATTCTTTTTTCATATTGAAATGTTTCTCTATCGATGGACTTACATCCAGAAGGACGCCTTCAAGATCTTTTTTGAAATAAATATCGTCCGAAGATTCATAAATGTTCCTGAATTTTTCTTCGCTTATTTTTAGATTCTCCTCGGCCAGTCTTCGGTTGGTAATATCTCTTAATGAACCTATAGCGAATTCCGGTTCTCCATTGGCATCAAAAATAATTTTGGCGTTGATTGATACATAAAATGATTTTCCTTTTATTGTTATTTCGTTATTGTAATCAACTATTTTATGTTGGGTTAATACTTTTTGGAACATTGCCTGCATTTGATCTTTGTCCGAATAGATAATGCCCATATTCTGACCGATAAGTTCTTCTCTTGTTATCCCGTTCAAAGTAATACATGATGGACTTACATCTAATATTTCCTTTGTTTTTATAGATGTTTTGAAAAAGACGTCCTGAACATTTTCGAATAAAAGGCGATAGGTGTTTTCGCTTTTTGAAAGCTTTTCTTCGGCCATATTCGTTTGCAGATATTTAGAAATAATATCAGACAGGGTCTCCAGCAGTTTTATTTCTTCTTCGAAAAAGACAGCCTCTTTTTTCAGTTCTTCGGAGTCAAAATAGCCCATTTCTATACAGCCTAATTCCTCTCCGTTAATGATGATTTTTTGACTGATCTGAAAATTATTTTTTTGATAATTGTCTGAAAAGAATTCTTTATTGTCAAATAATATCCGGGAATTTGCTTTTTCGGAAAATTGAAGTGCTGTTGGAAGAATTTGGACACATGCCTGCAGTTTTTCAGATGCTGAAAAAGATTTATTGCTTAGAATCTTCGAAATATCATAAAGACAGCGTAATTCTTTGATACGCTCATTAAGGCAGAAGTTGTTTTTTTTCAGCTGGATTTCTTTTAATTTCAGTTCGGTAATGTTGGTGACAATTGTTGTTACCCCGACAATCCCCTTTTTCTTATCAATAATCGGGGATTTTGAAATTTTCCAGTATTCTCCCTGAGCGTCTTTTTCCTCTACAGAATAAACGTTTCCTTTTAAGATATTTTTGAACAGTGAAGTAAACTCTTCTTTTTTGTTTTCGTATGAAATCTGCGCAATATGGTTGTCACCAATTTTGATTGAAACCCCATGAAGGGTTTTCATAAATTTTTCATGAGCCGAATTGAAGCTTAGGTAATTTAAATTGTGATCCAAAGAAAAAATACTGATGCCGTTTGAGTTTTCGATGGTTGCCTTAAGGACGTTTCTCTCTAGGCCTAAATCCTGTTCGCTTATTTTTAATCTGGTTTGTTCGTTTTCTTTTTCTTTTAGAATTGCTTTCAAAAACAGGATAGAAACCATGTTTACAAACAGAAACAATTGCAGCATAAAGAAATCGTTGTTCCATCCGTTGAACGCAAAGCCTCCCATTTCCCTGCCAGTAAAGAATATGGAAATAATTGCAATGGCAAGTGCAGTCAGTGTGATAAGTTTATCACCAAAACGGCTGGCAGCCCATATCAGCAAAAGATAGAGAATAGATTCAATATGGACTCGGTTTTCAAAAACATATATTGAAAGAATAATAGTAATCAGGGTCAGAGTTATAGCCTCCGCTTTTTTGATAAATGTCCACTCAGCATTGTTTTCTTTATTATAAAGCCACGATAGTACAAAAGGGGTGAATAAGATGATGCCCAATGCATTTCCTCTGATCAAATTACTCCATATTAAAATAAGTTCATCGATTGAAAAAAAAGTTGCTTTTTCAAGTAGAATAATACTGACTGAAGCTGCAATCGCACTTCCGAGGAGACAGGCTATGGTAAAATATAATATGTGTATCCCGCTGTTAAACGGATATTTGGATTTGCACCAGAATCGGGTTAAATAGGAAACAAGAAATGTGTTTAAAGCAGCAATTAGGGGTCTAAGTAAGCAAATGGAAAAATATTTTACGAACTCTTGATGTGTTTCCGGATACAGTAATTCGTGTTCGTACAGGCTCACTGAAAATATAAAACTTCCTAGGACTACTCCGAGAATTGCTTTGCGACCAAAAATTATCGCAGTCGCAGTACCAAAACCGATAGCCGGGAAAAAAGGAGGTAAATTTATTTCACTGATAAATATGGATTGGGATAACTTGGCAAATAAGAAATATAAAATTGCAGTACTGACAACAATTTTGCCGGTTGAATTTAGATAAGTATTAATGCTGTAGTCCCCAATATTTAATTTTGTATCCATTTTATTTCCTTGAAGATTTCTTTCTAAAAAATCTATTAGTTGCTGTAATTAAAAAACAATAATATTTGTAGGTTAAAGATTGTTTATTATTTAAAACAATGTATTTTGTCGATTTTATCAGCTTTTTGGGAAACAAATTTTATGCCAAACTTTTGAGTACTAATGTTTTTACCCTTTTTTGGTTTTGAAGAAGAATTAAGAAGCTGTAGATTTTTAAGGTTGATTTTGGACTAAATTCCCAAATCAAGATTGAAAGTCAGTTTTATGGCTATATTGTCTTTTATGTCGCTTAAATGATTTGGCCCGTAGCGGTAATAACCGCCAAGCCCAAATCCGTTGAAGATTTTGTTAAGTTCCAATCCCGATTCAAAAAAGCCTTTGTTCAAGGTTTTAAAGTCGAGGCCAACATGGTTTTCTTTGTTCTTTATGTTTCCCCAGGCCATTCGGGTCACAAAATCTACCGAAGGCTTTAATTTTTTGAAGAGAAATATTCTGCTGAAACCATGCTTAAATTGAAAAGACATAAATTCGCTGGAAAAAAATTCGTTGAAATACATGGTCTCAAAACTGTTTCTACCCGCAAAAGTAATTCTCTTAAAAATGGTTTCCTGATTAAGGTTATTGGGAGAATTGCTGTATAATTGGGGCAATGGTATATCTCCAAATGCTGTTCCGGCTTCGAGTAATAAAGAAGTTCTTTGGCCATCTAAATATTTGATTTGATAATCTGCCTTAAAATCAATTTTGGTAAAACTAAAATCATTGTTTAACACGTTTGGAATGGATTGTGTTAGTTGCAATGTGAATTTTGGAAATCTTTTTTCCGCTTCAATTCTCCCGCTTGGGGTTTGCATATAATCACTTTTCGGACTCCATCTTAAAGAAAGGGTTGCCGTAGTCATCGTGTAGGTATGATAGGAAGTTCCATTTAGAACATAGGTGTAATCAAATTGAGGGGTTACAAAAGTATTGGCCAGTGCAAAAACACTTTCTGTTTTCGGGATAATTTTACTTTCCAGGGCAATTCTCCAGCGCTCGTATCTGTAAAAAGTATTGAAGTTTATCGTGCGGGGGTCATAAATTTTGAATGCTCTTTTATCAACGGCATAATCCGTGCTTGCAATGTCCCGTAGATCATCGGTATAGCTTGCTCCAATCCAAGTGTCGGAGAATTTGTCCACCCGGGCACTGATCCCTGCATTGTATTTGAAGTTATAATCCCGCAGTCCATAAGCGCCGTATCCTTCCAAACGGTATTTTTTTGAGAAAAAATCATTGGTGGTACCGCCAATGCCCAATCGCAATCCTTCATAATTATTGTAGCTCAGTATTTTTCGTAAATCGAAATCCCAAAAGCTGAAAGGGAGATATCCCGTTAGGATTTTGCGTCCTAAATTCAACCTGTTTTCAATTCTTTTTTTTATCGAAATGCTGTCGAGCGACAAATAGGTTTTCTCGCTGCGGCTGTCCAAACTGTCTTTCCGGTATTCGGTCCAAAAGCTTTCGGGTTTGTTTATTGCATTGTCCTTAATTTCTACTTGTACTATTGGCTTTTTGATTGCTACAGGTGTTGTGTACTGAATGTCGAAATTTGTGGTTTTAGAAAGCAGATAAATATAATCGGTTTCATTTCTTTTTCTAGGAGCTAGGTCTTCTTCAATATCTCCGTCAAATTGAATTGTTCCTCCCAAAATTTTTATATCGTCATCATTGGTACCTTTTACAATTTTGAACGTTGTTGCAACAGGGAACCACAAATATTTTTCCGGAATGAACTCAAATTCATGAATACTGCTGATGTCCAATATACCCTTGATGCGCATAATCGCTTTTGCAACCGCATAATTTATTTCATCGATGTACAGGATTCCTTCGAGACCTGCGGCTTTTTTCCTTTTTTTATTTTTGAAATGAATCATATAGGTATTTCTGCCATTAATAGTCACAGTGTCCAGCAGTTTGAAGTTGTAGTCGTTTAAGGCGTCATTTGCAATTGGGCTGTTGTATTTGGTTTCAAAAAGCTCATATTTAGGATTGTATATGGAGTAGGACTGAAGGTTAAAGGTTAGGATTTCGTAAATCGGCTGTTTGAATCCTGCCATTTTAGTGCCCAAAATGGTTTCTTTTAATCTTTTGCCGTCGTATTGATATTGGGACACTTTTTCGGTCTGAAACAAATGCTGTTTTTTAATGAGCTGTTTGAATTTGTAATCAGTGGAGTCCAGTTTTTTTAGATAAGTTTCATATGAATTGGATACAAAAACAGAGTCTATATCGCCATTAATGGAGTCCGGATTGGCAGTGACAATGAGTTTGTTGTAGGATTTAAATTCAAAGCTTTTTAGTTTTTCCTGAGGATTGTTTTGCGCTTTATTTTCAATGACTTTTTTTATAATGGCCAATGCCGGATTGACGTTGGAAATACGTACTTCGTTGAGGTTGTCTGTTTTTTGATCGAGAAATATTTTGTAAAACAACAGGTTGTCTGTCAACGCAATTGTACTTTTTTTATAACCCACATAAGAAACCGTGAGCGATGAAATTTTGTTTTTGGAAACAATATTGAATTTTCCATCAACATCGGATATGGTGTTGGTGCCATCGTCTAAAACTATGGAGGCAAAAGGAAGCGCTTTTTGGGTCGCGGCGTCTTTCACAATTCCGTTTACTTGAAATTGCGCTTGAATTGAAAGCGTAATAAAGAAGAACATTAAAAATAAATGCTTCATAAAAACGGTTTGTTGCAAAAAAGATTCAATTGTGTTTTTGGTCTGGCAAAAATAGCAATAAAAAAATCTGTCTCGTTTTTAAAACAAGACAGATTTTTTAATTATCAAATTCAAAGATTAAACTTTCATGATTTCGGCTTCTTTCACTGCAAGAAGTTCGTCAATCTTTTTAATGTATGAATTAGTTAAGTTCTGAACTTCTTCTTCGGCGCTTTTGCAAATGTCTTCAGAAGTTCCTTCTTTTTCTAGTTTTTTAATGTCTGTATTCGCATCTTTTCTGGCATTTCTAATACCAATTTTGGCGTCTTCGGCTTCAGACTTGGCTTGCTTGGCCAGTTCGCGTCTTCGGTCTTCAGTAAGAGGCGGAACACTGATGATAATCATATCCCCGTTATTCATTGGGTTGAACCCAAGATTGGCAATCATAATTGCTTTTTCTATAGGATGCAGCATGCTTTTTTCAAAAGGCTGCAATGTAATAGTTCTGGCATCCGGCACACTGATTTTGGAAACTTGTGAAAGCGGTGATGCAGATCCGTAATAATCAACAAAAACACTTCCTAACATTGCCGGAGATGCTTTTCCGGCACGAATATTTAAAAAAGATTTTTCTAAATGTTCGATAGAACCTGTCATAGATTCTTCTGTACTATCTAATATAAATTCAATTTCTTCTGTCATAACTTTATGGTTATTTGTTTGTTGTTAAGGTTTGCCGTTAATTATAAACAGCAAACCATAAACGATAAACTATATGTTAACTACGGTTCCTATGTTTTGTCCTTCGCAAATTTTCAATAGATTACCCGGTTTATTCATGTCAAACACGACTATAGGTAATTTGTTTTCCTGGCTCAAAGTAAAGGCAGTTGTGTCCATTACGTTCAACCCTTTACTTAATACGTCTTCAAATGAGATGAAATCAAATTTTACGGCGCCGGCATTTTTCTCAGGATCACAGTCATAAACTCCATCTACACGGGTTCCTTTTAAGATTACATCGGCATTGATTTCGATACCTCTCAAAACGGCAGCTGTGTCAGTCGTGAAATAAGGGTTTCCGGTTCCTGCGCCAAAAATAACGATTCTTCCTTTTTCCAAGTGACGGTCAGCTCTTCTTTTGATATAAGGTTCTGCGATAGATTCCATTTTTAATGCAGTCTGCAGACGGGTTTTCATGCCTTTGTCTTCAAGAGCGCCCTGCAACGCCATTCCGTTGATTACCGTGGCCAGCATTCCCATATAATCTCCCTGCACCCGGTCCATTCCTGAACTGGCTCCAGCAACACCTCTAAAAATGTTTCCCCCACCAATTACTATAGCGATTTCTATTCCTTGGTCATGAATTTGCTTGATATCATCGGCATATTCAGCCAATCGTTTCGGGTCAATTCCGTATTGTAAATCACCCATTAAAGCTTCACCACTTAATTTTAGAAGGATTCTTTTGTATTTCATCAGTCAGATTTTGTTTTTTTTTTAAGGTTTCCCTTCGTTATCGAAAGCAAATCGGTTCATTGATTGGGTTCAATGCCGCCAAATTTGTGCAAATATAGGCATAATCTGTTTTTTTTGAAAAAAGTGTTCCTAAATATTTAAATTAAGTTTTGGAGTTTTTCTATGATTGTCATTCAGCTCAAATATTTAACTTTTTTTTAGTTCTATTTTTCTGAAAATAAGGCTTTTTTGTCTTTTATAAGGTGATTTTTATCACATTTTTAAAAGAATCATATTTCTAATTTTGCATCAGATAAATTTGTATAATGAAATGGGCATGTCGACATTGCAGTGTACACCAATGAAGATATGCCGGTTTTATGTAACGATGAGAAACAGAATTAGCTATGAAGAGTTCAGTAGAAAAAGCATTATTTAATAGTTATACCTATTTGGAATATAAAAAAATAATCTCCAGTTTGTTGTTTGAGGGAAAGTCAACCGGAAAGGAGCAATCAGAGGATTTACTGCAATACAGCACCCTGAATGAAATCCGTTTGAAACGTTTGGATAAAACGATAGTTGTTCCGGAGGAAATAAGCCAACAGTTGAAGTCGTTTGAAACGGAATATATCTGGCTGGTCATTGCCGAAGGCTGGTGTGGAGATGCTGCTCAGGTTTTACCGATTTTGAACAAAATGGCTTTGGAGACGGATAAAATTGATTTAAGAATTGTTTTCCGTGATGAGAACGATGAATTGATGAATCATTTTCTGACCAATGGAGGAAGAGCGATTCCAAAGTTGCTTATAATAGATAAAGAATCAGGGAAGGTTTGCAATCATTGGGGGCCAAGACCGCAAGGCGCCACAGATTTGATTAAAAACTACAAAGAAAAGTTTGGAGTTGTCAATGAAGAAGCCAAAACACAATTACAGTTATGGTATTTAAAAGATAAAGGTTTGTCTGTACAGGAAGAAGTCGTTGAAATGATGCTTTCTTCTGTAGATGAATGTGTTTGTGTGTGATTTCTGAAGCAGAGGACGCAATTTCAAAAAAATAGGCGAGTAATAATTTTAAATTGTTACTCGTCTTTTTTTGGTTCCAAAGTATCTACAAAAGCGGTAACATCAATCGCATCGGTTACATTGTAGTCGCCAATTTTGGTACGTCTCAAAACGGTTAGGTGAGAGCCGGAACTCATTGCTTTTCCAAAATCATAAGCCAGAGAGCGAATATAAGTCCCTTTACTGCAAACTACCCTGAAATCAATTTCTGGGAGTGCAATCCGGGTGATTTCAAATTCATGGATGGTGGTTTTTCTTGAAGCTATTTCTACAGTTTCCCCTGCACGGGCGTGCTCGTACAAGCGAACACCGTCTTTTTTGATGGCGGAAAAAATAGGTGGTTTTTGGTCGATTTCACCCAAAAATTGTTTTACGGTTTCATGTATAAGCGATTCAGTAATATGCTCTGTCGGGAAAGTCTGGTCGATTTCGGTTTCCAGATCATAGGATGGTGTCGTAGCTCCTATAAAGATGGTTCCAGTGTATTCTTTGGCCTGCCCTTGAAGTTCAGAAATTCTTTTGGTAAATTTTCCAGTGCAGATTAATAACAATCCGCTGGCCAGCGGATCTAAAGTTCCTGCGTGTCCAATCTTGAATTTTTTGGGCAATCCCGCTTTGTTAATAAGCGAATATTTTATTTTATTGACCGCCTGAAAGGAAGTCCAATGCAAAGGTTTGTCGATTAAGAGAACCTGACCGTTTAAGAAATTTTCGGTTGTCATTAAAGTACGGTCAAGGGATGAATGAAATAATGTATCGCCAATAATATAAGTCCTGCGATAATTCGGTAATAACCAAAAACTTTAAATCCATTTTTAGTCAAAAAACCAATGAAGCTTTTAATAGCCAAAAGAGCCACAATAAAAGCAACCACGTTTCCTATGATTAAGAAATTGATTTGGTCGTGGGATAAAACAAATCCGTCTTTATAATAATCGTAACATTTTTTTACCGTTGCACCAAGCATTGTAGGCACAGCAAGGAAAAAAGAGAATTCTGCAGCTGAGGTACGGGATAATTTTTGCGACATTCCGCCTACAATCGTTGCGCCGCTACGGGAAACACCTGGAATCATGGCAAGGCATTGGAACAAACCTATTTTTAGGGCTTGAAGATAAGTAATCTCTTTTGTGTTTTCGGAAACATCAGGGTTATTGAACCATTGGTCCACTTTCAATAAAATGATACCGCCTATCAATAATGAAACGGCTACAGTTACAGGATTTTCCAGTAATGCGTCTATTTTTTTGCTGAAAAGCAATCCAAATACAGCCGCCGGAATAAAAGCGACCAATAATTTGAAATAAAAATCAAAAGACTGGAAAAAGCGTTTGAAATACAAAACCAATACCGATAAAATAGCTCCCAATTGAATCACGATGGTGAAAAGTTTGGTAAAATCATCGTGTGCAATTCCAAAAAAGGAAGAAGCGATAATCATATGTCCTGTAGAAGAAATTGGTAAAAACTCGGTGATTCCTTCAATAATGGCAAGAATGATAGCTTGTAATGTATTCATTTTTATGTTTGGTGGTTTTAAAAAAACTAATTACTAGTCGCTATTAACTAATTACTATTTTTTAGGATTTTTAAGTATGGCATAAATAGTGATTCCAAAACCAATTAAAACTGTAGTTGGAGCCAAACGGATTCTGCGGAAATCAAAAACAGCTTCGTTGAAAACATTCGGGTCTTCACTTCCTCCGCCAGACATTAGTATAAATCCAAGTACAATTACTGCAATCCCGATCAACAGAATTTTATAGTTTACTTTTTCAAAAAGGAATTCGTGTTTGTGTTCTTCGTTTTTCATTTTCATTAATTTATTTTAATCTTAGAATGGTTTGCGTTCGCTTTTCAGTTCTGCAATCTAAAATTAGTAAAGGTCGTCTGTTCTTAAGTTCAGGAATCGTTGTGTGGCAAAAAAAGTGCTTAACCAAGTGATTAAAACTCCAATTGCAAATACTCCAATTAAAACAACTCCTATAATTAGTTTGTCGTCCATGATTCCAAGATCCGGGAAACTGTTCTCTAAATAAACAAGAACTCCAATTAAAGCGAGAATGGCTATTCCGGCGCCAATCATTCCCAGTTTTATGCTGCGCATTACAAATGGTCTTCGGATAAAAGATTTAGTCGCTCCTACCATTTGCATTGTTTTGATGATAAAACGGTTGGAATAAATGGAAAGGCGCAATGAACTGTTGATTAAAAGTACCGCTACAACAGTAAGAAAAGCACTGATAATTAATATCCACATACTTACTTTTTTGATGTTGTCATTTACCAGGTTTACCAATTGTTTGTCGTATACAATATCCGAAACCATAGCGTTTTTGCGCAGTCGGTTCTCTATTTTGGCAATACTGTCCTTAACAATATAATCAGCTTTTAAGTGAATGTCGTATGAGTTCTGCAAAGGATTTTCCCCCAAAAAGGTTACAAAATCTTCACCGATAATATCGGAATGTTCTTTTGCAGCCTGCTCTTTGGAAACGTACACAAAAGTTTTCGAAAATTTAGTAGCCTTCAGTTCTTGTCCGAAAGCTTTTATTATAGAGTCATTGGCTTCGTTTTTGAAAAAAACAGTCATTGCTATTTTTTCTTTGAAATCATCGGCCAGTTTTTTGGAATTGATGATAAAAAATCCCAATATACCTAATAGAAACAATACTAAGGCGATACTTAGCACTACTGAAAAATAAGAGGAAATTAATCTGCGCTTTTGAAACTTTTCGAAGGATGAACTCATAGGATGTAAAAATTATGGGGTAAAAATAATAAACATATTCATTAATTTGAAGTTAATGTCTCCCAAAGTTTAAACTTTACTCCAATAAATATCATTTTCAAAAGCAGTTTGCTAAAAATAAGATTGAAATTGTTTTGGCAGAAATAAAAAAAGGCTCGGATTTTTATTAAATCTTAGCCTTTCAACAAAATAAAATCGGTTATATTAAATATTTAATCTTTTGCAAACAGAATGATTAAATGTGTTACCTCGCGGGCAGAACGGGCAGGCCTGTTTTCATCGGGAACAACTAAACGGAATGGACCAACTCCATCTGCTAATGGTTTGCCGTCTTTTTTATCAGCCAAAATTACAACTCGATTTGTAAAACTGGGATCCAGTTCTGCCAATGAGAAAACTATTTCATAGCCATCACTGCATCTTGCCAGCATATACTTGGTAAGGTTTTCGCCTTTCAATTCTTTTCCAACAGTAACTCCGGCTAGCTGCAACAGATCAAAAACAGGGACTCCTGAATATTGCTGGGTATTGCCATCATGTTCTTTCATATCGACTTCCACGTGTTTCATCTTTGCTAAATCTGAACTTTTTAAAGACAGCGGTTTTAGTACTTCTCCTTCAATTTTTAGTACTGCTTCTTTGGAAGTATTTTGGGCTGCTAAATTTTGTGCGGAGACACCAAAAAATAATGAGACTAAAAGGATAAGTGATAAATGGTGTTTTTTCATTTGTTTTTAATTTTAATTGTTTAAATTTTAATCTATTTTACAGCTTGGATATTTGTTTTCGGCTTAGATGTGGATTTGAAAACTTTGGATTGCTTATAAATGTGGTGTCTGTCAGCATTTTCAGGAAACTAATAATGTTTGACTTTTCTTTTGCCGTTAATCCTAAATTTTTTCCTTCCGGATCGTTAGGGCGGTTTTTTAAAACTACACTTAAAGTCTTGCTTGGTTGAATGTGTTCATTGTAATGGTCTAATACTTCTTCAAGGTTTTTAAATCTTCCGTCGTGCATATAGGGGGAAGTAACTGCAATGTTACGGAGTGTTACCACCCGAAACCGTCCTCTGTCATTTGGCATCCCGGTAAGTCCTTCCCGGCCTATGTCTTTTGGAATGCTGTCAAGACCGTTGTTATGAAATAATTCCATATACATTTTAGGTGTGCCGTGACACTGCGCGCAACTGGCACCTCTGATATTTTTATTTGGTTCTGCCGAATTCATAAAGAGTTCCATTCCATTTAATTCCTGTTCTGTCGGTTTGTATTCTCCTCTAAGATATTTATCGTAAGAGGAATTGGCCGAAATCAAGGTGCGTTCAAATTGTGCAATTGCTTTTGCAATCCGGTCTGCTGTTACTTCTGTTGTTCCAAATGCATTTCTAAAAAGAGCAGGATATACTTTGGTTTGTTGAAGTTCCTTGATTGCTTTCTCTAAATAAGCTCCCATTTCGTGTGGATCATTAAGAGGGATTATAGCCTGTGCCTCTAAGCCTTTGGCTCTTCCATCCCAAAAAAAGTTTCTCACCCAAAGAAGATTTGCCAGCGACATAGAGTTGCGTTTGGTGGGGACATTGTCTATTCCTGAACTGAATGTTTTTCCGTCTGTGAATGAAAGTTTTTGCTGATGACAACTACCACAGGAAATCTTTCTGCTTGAAGATAGTCTCGTTTCATAAAACAGCATTCTGCCAAGATAAACCCCTTGTTTGGTTGTGGGGTTATTTTCGGGGATACTGATTCTATTTCCGAAATAATGCGGATACTCCAATTTGTATGGGTCAGTATAAAAGGGGGCTTTGCCTGTGAATGCAATTAATATAACTGCAATCACTAGCATAAATAGCAAGGTGAGTTTTTTATAATGAGAATGTATTTGCATCATCATATTTTTTTTAAGACCAGAAGTTTGTTTTTTTTAAAGTTGGGTGCAATTAAGTTTTCAAATTGCACCCAACAGCCTTATTGATTAAAAAAACGAAGGGTCACGAAGAAATTACGTCCTTCTTCCGGATAACCTTCTACAAGACTGTAATTTCTGTCGAACAGATTGTTTATTCCGGCATCAAGACTGAAATTTTTCAGGATTTTACCCGAAGCATAAATATTTAGAAGGGTATAATCCGGAACTTTAGTGCCATAACTGGTGCTGTATCTGGAAGAATCAAATTCGGTGTTGGTAATTAATTTCAGCAATTTAATGGGTTGATATTCCAGTGTTCCCATTACTTTATTATTTGGTACATCGGTAAAATGAATATCAGGATTGGTAATATTTTTTCTTTCGATGTAGGTGTAATTTGCATTGAACGAAAGATTATGCAAAATTGAATAATTGATTTGAGCTTCGACACCGCGATATTCGGCTTCGCCAAAGTTTTGCATTTGTGATTTTCCAGGCTGGACATTGCTTACGCTCAAAATACAATCGGTAAGCGAGCTGTAAAACAAAGCTGTTTGGAAAGTTAATTTTTTGAAGAAGTCTGTGGTATAATTCACTTCATAATTTACGGATGTTTCCGGTTTCAAATCCGGGTTTGGAATAGCAGTTCCCATTCGGTACGAATAACGGTCTTTGATAGTGGCAAACCGAGTTTTTTGAGAAACTGTTGCGCCTAATTTATTTGCGTCATTCAGTTGATAAAACAGTCCTATTTGGGTATTAAAAGCGTCGCTTGCATCAGCAGTAGGATAATCCGAAATCACTTTTGTCGTACTGTTGTAATCTTCGGCTTTTATATTTTTTCGGATATTATAACTTGCACCTGGAATCAATGTTACTTTATTTGAAATTTTATATACATCCTCTATTCCCACCAAAACAGTATTGTCTATAAAATGGCGTACTGGTTCGCCTAGATTGTTTTCACGGTGTACATCTTCTTTAAAATGAAAAGCGATTTTAAAATCATTCTTTGGAATAATTCGAGTGTCGTATTCAACATTTCCTCCATACGTATAATCATTATAAAAACTCTGAAATGCATACGGTTTTGTTATGGTAGAGTATGTATTGTCATCATAACTGTTTAAGGTGTTTTTGAATTTGTCGTAGTACAATCTTGTTTTGAAACTGTTTTTATCATCGAAATCAGAATTTGAAATGAAGTAATAGCTTTCTTTGTTCCAAACAGGCCATTGCCAAAAACGGGGTTTTGCTAAAAGTGAATTCTGGGTGTCGGTTCCTGCATAAACAGGATTTCCTTTTTCTCCCTGCTGATTGATATAGCCTAATACATATTCATTTTTCTTGTTTGGAGTCCATCCAATTTTGAAACTTACTTTTTGGTCATTTCGATAGGAATTATCTCTTCCGCCTCCATCTTCATTTTTCATTGGAACAAAATTGGCTGACATACGGGTAGAATTTCGGTCTAAATAGGAATAACCTCCTTGAAGATAAAATTTCCCCATATTAGAACCAATGTTGATGTTTCCTTTATAACCATTAGTGTTAATCATTCCTGCCGAGCCATCATATTCTAATTTATTGGAAGGTTTTCTTGAGATAAGATTTATCGCCCCGCCTAATGAATTTGGACCATAAAGTACAGATGAAAATCCTTTTGAAACATCAACCGCAGCTAAATCAAAAGTGGTAAAACGAGCCAAATCTACATAACCGTCATAAGGCACATACACCGGAATTCCATCCATATAAACAGGAACCTGTCTTAAATCGAAACCCCGAATCGTAACCATCGATTCATTGCGTGGACCAGAAGCGGTCAGGTTAACTCCCGGAAGCATATTCAAGGCTCTTGAAACTTCCATTTTGTTTTGCGATTCCATAGTTTTTGAAGTTACTCTGTTTAGTGTATCCTTAATGGAATTATTAGTTATAACAACTTCTCCAAGTTGGAATATATTGGTTGTTTTAAGCGAATCAATTCGTGTCGGATTGTTTTGTTGACAGAAGCCAATAAACGGAAATAGTAATAAGGGGATAAATTTCAATTTCATAGTTTTGAATAAATTTCAGTATGTTTTAAAATGAACACTGATGATTAGTAAATGGTTTTAATGATTTAGTTATTTAAAAAGAATGCCGGGAATCAAATTTTCCCAACATTCCAGGTCAATGAAACATAATAAAACGCTCCAATTTGAGGACCACCCAATATCGAATAATACGGTTTGTTCAGTAAATTGGTAGCTCCAAGTTTGGCAACAACTCCTGGTTTTTCGAAGGTATAATTGGTTTGGGCGTCCATAGTCCAATAGGCAGGGACTTGTCCAGTAACAAGAAACGAAACATAGTCGTATTTGCTTTGTTGGTGATAACCGATGCTTGCTCCCAGATTTTTCCAGATATTTTCGGCTACAACGGTTCCGTTTGCCATGATTTGAGGAGTGTTGTAACCATCTTCCAATCCGTCTTTGTCATCTGTTCGGTCCAATTTGGAATAGGTTACATTCCCTAATGCCGAAAACATATCGTTGAATCGATATCTCAATCCTAAACTGCTTCCGTAATTGTATATTTTACTTTTGGAATTGGTCCACAAGCGGTAACGGCTTTGGGTGGTTTTAGAATAGAGAGCAGTCGGAATTTGCGCCGGGTCTGTTGTGTTTGGAATAGAAGCTTCCACTTGGGCAATGAAATTTTCGTAATTGTTGTAATAGAAGTCGGCATCAATAAACAAACTCTTTTTTAAGGTAACTCCTCTAAATCCAAATTCAAAAGAACGGACAAATTCCGGTTTCAGATAAGTGTAGGGATTTTTTTGAAGCAGTCCTTTATTTTTGTCAATGGATTGCGCTTGAGTTAAGCCCTGTGTGTTGATATCGCTGGTAACCTGAGCCTGGAATTTATCGATTGAAGTTTTGGTGTATGAGTTTTCAAAAATGCCATCAGACATAACGCGTAATCCGCCAACACGTTTTACGCCACCACTGTTTACGTTGGAAAAACCTTCGAAGATACTCGGAAACCGGTAACCGCTTTGGTACGAAGCCCTAAAGTTAATTTCCTCTTTTGGAGAATATACTGCCGTAAATCTTGGGGTAAATTTTACGTCAAAATAATCGGCTTTGTCGGCACGGATGGCGGCGCTCAAACGCATTTTTTTATCAAGTAAATCTTTGCTTAATTGTGTAAAGCCACCTGTTTTTCCGTATTTTAAGTTCTCGCCGCTATCAACCGGATTGATAAAATAATTTCCGTCGGGAACAATGATATAGGTTCTGTAGTCAAATCCACTTAGGAGTTGAGCACCCATTTTTTTGAAAAAATCTTCAAAAGCCTTGTCCCAATTCAATAAACCTTCAGAGTGGATAAGGTCTGATTTTACACGAAGCGCTGCACCATAATCCCAGTTGTTGATATTAACGAGTTCTTCTTTCTTTTGCTCGTAAGCATCTGTACCGGGAATAAATCTTCCTGCATCTGAAGCTGTTCTTGCTATTTTATGAGCATCTGCAACAGCAGAACCGTTAGTTATGGCGTTATTGTAAGCTGCGGTATAATCGGTAAACCATTTGTCGTCTGATTTGAAAGCGCGGTCCATGTTCTCAGCCAAAGAACGCATATTGTATGATTTACCGGTGTTTTCGTGCGTCAGATAAGCGCGAACCATAAAAATATCGGTGTGATAATCAACCGCATATTGACTTAGTTTATAATCATTCAGTCTAAAACGGTTCGAACGCTGATAGACCGTGTTAATTAAAGCTCCTTTGTACGTTACTGCCAGTTCGTGTCCTTTTTTTGGTCTAAAGTACAAGCCACCATCCCATTTATAATTTTCAATATTGTAATCGTCAATGTTTGTTTCCCTGTAACCCGTTCTGGAAACTACGTATTTTTTTCCGTTTAAAGTCAGTGTTCTTCGGTTTGACGATTCGTTTCCATACCCATTTACTTCATCATAAGCAGGATTGTCATTACCGTATAAATTGGTTGAAGCATTGATGTTTGGAACCAAATCGGTTCGGTTGTCGGCAACCCAGTCTGTTCCATTTGTCATAGAACCGTTTACTTTGAATGCAATTTTCGAATTGATTGCCTGTGCGTAACGCAAATTCGTTGTGGTAAAAAGCTGTGGAGAAAAGCGATCAACGTTTCCGGTATGATTGACACCCGTTAATTGCTGAATGCTTATTCCTTGATATTCAAACGGATTTTTAGTTTGAATATTTGCTAGCCCATTGATGGCATTCATTCCGTATAATGCCGATGCAGCTCCTGGTATTACTTCAATCTTATCGATATCAAGATCGTTGGCTCCAAGCGCGTTGGCTATAGGTGCACCCAGATGTGGCGCCTGATTGTCTATTCCGTCAATTAATTGGGCAAAACGTACGTTGGTGGTGTTGGCAAATCCTCTAGTATTGATGACTTTAAAACCTAAACTGGGAGTAATAACCTGTACTGATTTTAAGTTTTCCAAAGCATCAAAATTGGAAGGAGAACCATAGTTTTTGGCATCGGCTGATTTTAATTTTTCGATAGTTACCGGGGAGCGTAAAAAAGTTTCCTGGGTGCGGGAAGCCGAGATAACTACTTCTTTGAGAATTTCTGTTTTGATGGTGTCCTGTTCTTTTTTGGTGTTTTCTGTTGTTGATTGCGCTATGCTTTTTAGGCTTAGAAGTAGTAGTAATGAAGATAATTTCAGGTTCATAAAAAATAAATTTTCAGTATGTTTAAAAATGAATACTGATGGTTAAAGATTTAGTTTGGTTATTTTTTTATTTAATAATTTCAATGTGTTTAAAAATGAATACTGATAGTTAAAATTTTTTAAAACTTTAGATTTTGGGTTTCTTTTTGAGCAAAATCTTGAATGCGTTTTTCGATGTCACGAAAAGTCTGAATGGCTTTTTCTCCGGCTTCGGTTAATCGGGCGCCGCCACCGCCTTTTCCTCCGAGGAGTTTTTCGACCAAAGGTTTTTCGGCTCGTTGGTTCATTTCTTCCACCAATTGCCATGCCTGGCGATAAGCCATTTTCATTTCTTTGGCGGCATTGGTAATGGAGCCTGTTTTGCCGATGTTTTCCAATAACCAGATTTTTCCAATACCCAAAAAAGGACCTTCGGCTTCTTCAACCCAGATTCTGACAGCAATGGAGTATTTTTTGTTTTCTGACATAGGATTATGTTTCTAGAAACATATTGACAAACTTACGTATTTTTACTTAGGAATAAAATCTAAATTCATTATATTTTTTTAATTTTAGGAAATAATCTGAATGATTGGATTAAATGCTTTTGAAGCCACCAATACTTTTTGTCCAATTTTGAAATCTTTGATTTCATCTTCGGTGGCGACAACTTTTATAATATTGTTTCCCGAAAGAACCTGTATCACATATACGATGTCGCTTTTGGTAATGCTGATTATCTCACCGGTCAATTTGAATTTGCTGCTTATTTTTTCTTCTGAAAACACATTGCCGGGAGTTCCTTCTTTAAGGATTTTACCTTTGTCCAAAACAATTACTTTGTTCGAGAGTTTGAATATTTCTGGAATACTGTGGGTAATCATCAAAGTGGTCAGTTGGTATTTTTGATGAATTTTGAAGATGTAATCCTGAAGTTTAAAACGCATTTCGTCATCTAGTGCTGAAAGGGGTTCATCGAGCAAAAGAATTTTTGGTTTGCGGACAATGGCCCTTGCCAACGCCACACGCTGTTTTTGTCCGCCGGATAAATTTTGAGGGTTGCTGTTTTGTAAGGACTGCAATTCCATGAGTTCTATCAGTTCTGGAATGATTTTGGAATCGTCTCCTTTTTGAAGGGCAAATTCCAGATTTTCTTTTACGGTTAAATTCGGGAACAAGGCATAATCCTGAAAAACAAAGCCAATGGAGCGTTTTTGAACTGGCAAATGGATTTTATTTTGAGAACTATCCCAGATTTCGTTTCCGACTTCAATGTTTGTTTTTTCTGCTTCGGTCAATCCCGCCAATATTCGAAGGAGTGTTGTTTTTCCGGCACCCGAATTTCCATAAATTGCCAGAAACTGCCCTTTTTCGATAGAAAAGGAAACATCCAATGGCAATTCGCCGTCGGCAGTTTGGAGCATTTTGCGGGCTTTGAAGTGTATCATTAATAGAGAGTTGTTTTTCGGGATTTATTATTGATTAAATGCACGGTTAACAAAATAGAAAAAGAAAACGCAAATAAAATTCCCGCATAAACATTGGCATTATCGTAATTCATCGATTCAACTTCTTCGTAAATGGCAATGGAAACAACCTTGGTTTCGTGAGGAATACTTCCCCCAACCATAAGAACAACACCAAATTCTCCAACCGTATGCGCAAAGGTCATTATGATTCCGGTGAGTAATGAAGGGCGTATGTTGGGAAGGATGATTTTCATTATAGTAGTGAACCTTGATTTTCCCAATGTAAAGGAGGCTTCCTGTAAAGAAACGGGAAGGTTTTTTAAACCCGATAAAATAGGGTTTACCATAAAAGGCAGACTGTATAAAACAGACGCCAGTATCAATCCCTGAAAAGCAAAAACCAACCGCAAATCGAAATAATCGGAGAGGAATTTCCCGAAAACATTTTCAGGACTAAACGCGATAAGCAGATAAAACCCCAAAACCGACGGGGGCAAAACCAAAGGCAAACTAATCAAGGCTTCAAGAACCGCTTTAAACCGGAAACGGCTGTAGGCAAGCCAATAGCAAAGCGGAATTGTCAAAAACAGGAGAATGAGCGTTGTGATAAACGCCAATTTTACCGTGAGCCATAATGGTGCGAAATCAATCATTGGGAGATAGGCTTACTTCGTTTGTTTTTACTAATGCCAATACGGTGTCGTTTTTTTCAAACTGCAGTTGCTCGCAGGCATTTGTTGTTATTATGGATTCTACAATAGTTTTACCAAAGTTCAGGTTGATTTGGCTGAGTAAAACTCCTTTTGTGATGGATTCAATTGTACAATGCATTCGGTTTTGAATACTGAGATTCGGGTTTAAATCTTTGGAAATAATGACTTCGGTTTCCTTAAAAATGATTTTTACAAAGTAACCTGTTTTGAGATAGGAGGCCGTTTCGGGCGTGTCCAAAACAATCGAAGTGAAAATGGTATTGTTGGAATTCACTTTTACCAGTGAAATTCCTTCGTGTGATTGAATTGAAGATATATATCCGTTTAATGTGTTCATTTTATTTTTTTTACCATTAAGATATTAAGGAAGTTAAGTTTTGAAGTTAAAAAACTTTTTTAATGCTTAATGGTTCTTTTTTTATCATTGATATTTTAAGCAAGTTAAGACTTTGATTTTTAATCAATAACTTAATTTTCTTAATGTCTTAATGGTTCAATTTTGTTTAGTGGAATAACCGTAATATTTTAAAATGGCAATGGCTTTTTTTGAGGAAATAAAGTTATAAAATTTTACCGCACCTGCATTTCCCTGTGCATGTTTCAGAATTACACAGCCTTGTTCCAAAGGGGAGTGGCTTTTCTCGGGGATGATGTAGTATTTGCCTCCTTCTTTCAGCATATTTGGTGTAAGAACGAGCGACAAGGCTACAATTCCGATATCGGCGGCTCCGGTTGTGGCAAATTGTGCTGTCTGATTGATGTTTTCTCCAAAAACCAATTTAGCTTTTATTTTGTCATAGACTTTGTAGAATTTCATACTTTCTACTGCTTTTTCACCATAAGGTGCGGTTGCCGGATTGGCGATGGCGATTTTGGCAATATTGGCGTCCAGAAGACTGTTTATTTTTCGTTTGTTAGGGTCTGTTTTTTTGCTCCAGATTGCCAGTTTCCCTATCGCATACATTTTGATTTCAGAAGCAGTCAGTTTTTTTTCTTTCAATTGATTCGGATAATCCATATCGGCGGAAAAAAATAAATCAAAAGGGGCGCTATTGGAAATTTGCTCAAATAATTTTCCCGAAGCACCGTAGGTAATTTGGGAGTCTATAGTTGGGTTCTGTTTTTTGAAAACCGTATTTATTGAGTCTAGCGCCACTTTTAGATTGGCGGCTGCGACTATGGTGATTTTTTGTTGGGCTTTTGTTGAGCTGAATGCCAACAGTATAACAAGGGTTACTATATTGAAGAGTAGTTTTCTGGTGCTCATTGTTGGGTGGTTTCTAGTTTTGCGTCCTTAAATAATTTTTAGATACACAAATGTAAGAATTCTTAGGAGACCTAACAGGTTTTTAAAACCTGTTAGGTATGGAAATGCTGGCAAAAAAGCAGAATATTTTCCTTTAGCCCCGATAGCAGTGGAAATCCTCTCTCGTTTTTTAACGAGAGAGATTGCAACGGATAGCGGGACGATGCCTGCTAAAAATGCCAATCTTTCTGCTCCAAAACCAATTAATTGAACTCTGGTTTTTTAATAAAAAATAGCTTTGGTAACCAGCGACAATAAACGTAAATTTGCCAACTGAAAAATAAGAGAATAAATCTTAGAAACTTAGCTACTCGGTAGCTTAGAACCTTGATAATGATGAAATACAATCCGAACGAAATAGAAGCCAAATGGCAAAAATACTGGGCTGATAACAAAACTTTTAAAGCCGAAAACGATTCTGAAAAGCCGAAACATTATGTATTGGATATGTTTCCTTATCCGTCTGGAGCGGGATTGCACGTAGGGCATCCGCTGGGTTACATCGCTTCGGATGTGTATTCGAGATACAAAAGACACCAAGGTTTTAACGTGTTACACCCGATGGGTTATGACAGTTTTGGGTTGCCAGCCGAACAATATGCTATACAAACAGGTCAGCGACCTGAAGATACGACTTCGGTAAATATTGACGGTGGTGTGGACAAAGAAGGAAAAGTGATTGCCGGGTACAGAAAGCAATTGGACAAAATAGGATTTTCATTTGATTGGGATCGTGAAGTGCGAACTTCTAATCCCGATTATTACAAGCATACACAATGGATTTTTATCCAATTGTTTAATTCTTGGTACAATAAAAATACTGACAAAGCGGAAGATATTTCGACTTTGGTTTCGGTTTTTTCAACAGAAGGAAATGCGAATGTAAATGCGGTTTGTGATGATACTATTGAATTATTTTCGGCAAATGAATGGAACGCTTTCGCAAAAGAGCAACAGGAGAAAATTTTGTTGCAATACCGATTGACCTATTTAGCGGAGACCGAAGTAAACTGGTGTCCGGGCTTGGGAACAGTTTTGGCGAATGACGAAATCGTAAACGGTGTTTCGGAACGAGGAGGTTTTCCGGTAGTTCGCAAAAAAATGACCCAATGGAGTATGCGAATTTCGGCTTATGCAGAACGTTTATTGCAAGGTTTAGATACAATTGACTGGAGCGAATCTATCAAAGAAAGCCAAAGAAACTGGATTGGAAAATCGGTTGGTGCGATGGTTACTTTCAATGTGGTGCCAACAACCAACAACCAACAACCAACAACTATTCAAGTTTTCACTACTCGTCCTGATACGATTTTCGGAGTTACGTTTATGACATTGGCGCCGGAACACGAATTGGTTGCGCAAATCACAACTCCGGAACAAAAAGCCGAAGTTGAAGCTTATATCGAAAAAACATCTAAACGTTCCGAAAGAGAGCGTATGGCAGATGTAAAAACCATTTCGGGAGTTTTCACGGGAGCTTTTGCCGAGCATCCTTTTACCAAAGAACCAATTCCGGTTTGGATTGGCGATTATGTTTTGGCGGGTTACGGAACAGGTGCTGTGATGGCGGTTCCTTGCGGTGATGAAAGAGATTATGCTTTTGCGAATTTCTTCAAAGGACAAAACGGAATGCAGGAAATCAAGAACATTTTTGCGAATGTGGATATTTCTGAAACAGCTTATGGCTCGAAAGACAATGTAGAAATCGCTAATTCGGATTTTCTAAACGGATTGAATTATAAAGAAGCGACAAAGAAAGTAATCGTCGAATTAGAAAAATTAGGGCAAGGAAAAGGAAAAACCAATTACCGTTTGCGTGATGCGGTTTTCTCCCGTCAAAGATATTGGGGTGAACCGTTTCCGGTATATTATGTGAATGGATTGCCACAAATGATTGATGCGCAACATCTGCCAATTATTTTGCCGGAAGTTGAAAAATACTTGCCAACCGAAGACGGATTGCCACCATTAGGAAACGCTTCTGTTTGGGCTTGGGATACTACAAGTAATACAGTTGTCAATACTGATTTGGTTGACAATGTTTCGATTTTTCCTTTGGAATTGAACACCATGCCGGGTTGGGCGGGAAGTTCGTGGTATTGGATGCGTTATATGGATGCACATAACGAGAACGAATTTGCCAGTCAAGATGCATTAAAATATTGGGAAAGCGTGGATTTATACATTGGCGGAAGCGAGCACGCAACCGGGCACTTATTGTATTCCCGTTTTTGGAACAAATTCCTAAAAGACAAAGGTTTTGCTCCAACCGAAGAGCCTTTCAAAAAACTGATTAATCAAGGAATGATTTTGGGGATGAGTGCGTTTGTGTATAGATTAGAAGGGACAAATACTTTTGTTTCAAAAAATAAAATTAACGGACAAAATGTTCAGTCTATTCATACAGATGTTTCATTTGTAAATGCTTCTGAAGAATTGGATATTGAGAAATTCAAGCAGTTTAGAGAAGACTATAAAGATGCTGAATTCATTTGCGAAGACAACGGTAAATACATCGTTGTTCGCGAAATCGAAAAAATGTCAAAATCCAAATACAATGTTGTAACTCCTGATGATATTTGTAATGAATATGGAGCTGATACTTTGCGTTTGTATGAAATGTTTTTAGGGCCATTGGAACAAGCGAAACCCTGGAATACTGCCGGTATTTCGGGAGTTTTTGGTTTTCTTAAAAAATTATGGAGATTGTATTTTGATGAAAATGGTTCAATCGTAACCAATGACGAACCAACAAAAGACAATCTGAAATCATTACACAAAACGATCAAGAAAGCAGCGGATGATATAGAGAATTTCTCTTTCAATACTTCGGTTTCACAGTTTATGATTTGTGTGAATGAATTGTCGACTCAAAATTGTCATTCCCGTGCGATTTTGGAACCGTTGGCAATTGTGATTTCGCCTTATGCACCACACATCGCCGAAGAATTATGGTCGTTGTTAGGAAATGAAGGTTCTATTGCAACAGTTGCGTTCCCTGTTTTTGAACCGGCTCATTTGTTAGAAAGCGATAAAGAATACCCGGTTTCTTTCAACGGGAAAATGCGTTTTACCATCAAATTGCCTTTGGATTTAACCAAAGAACAAATTGAGGAAATTGTTATGAAAGACGAAAGAACTCAAAAACAACTGGACGGAAAAACACCAAACAAGGTGATTATCGTTCCAGGGAAAATCATCAATTTGGTTGGGTAAGATAATGATGAGTTGTGAATTGTAAATGCAACTGATCTATTAAATATTTAAGAATCCAAATTCCAATGTATGTTGGGATTTGGATTTTTTTATAAAGTAAATTTAACAACAGTTTACAAATGACAAGATGGCATTTTGTTAAGTTTGGTTTGTAATTTGATGTTTAATTCCTAGGTTTTAAAACAAAAATTTAAAAAAAAAACAAAATATGGGAATCAGTTATTTAATTCTTGCGGGCGGTATTATGCTGGCAAGTTGGTTAGTGAGTTCTAGATTAAAAAGCAAGTTTGAATTGTATTCTAAACTGCAGTTGAGAAACGGAATGTCTGGTGCTGAAATCGCTGCAAAAATGCTTTCCGACAACGGGATTTATGATGTGCGCGTAATTTCGACTCCAGGACAATTGACAGACCATTACAATCCGGCGGATAAAACGGTTAACTTGAGCGAGGCGGTTTACAATCAAAGAAATGCGGCAGCGGCTGCAGTTGCCGCGCACGAATGCGGTCACGCAGTACAGCATGCCAGAGGTTATCAATGGCTTACATTACGTTCCCAGCTGGTGCCAATTGTAAATGTGGCTTCGTCGTATATGCAGTGGATTTTACTGGCTGGAATCTTGATGCTGCATACTTTTCCACAATTGTTGTTGGTTGGAATTGTAATATTTGCTGCAACAACTTTGTTCTCGATTGTTACTTTGCCGGTTGAATATGATGCCAGCAACAGGGCTTTGGCTTGGCTGGAGAATAAAAACATGTTATCACAAGAGGAGCAGGCGGGAGCCAAAGATGCTTTGAAATGGGCCGCCAGAACCTATGTGGTTGCAGCGTTGGGTTCTATCGCTACTTTGTTGTATTACATCTCGATTTTTAATAATAGAAGGTAAGTTCATAGTTATCTAAAAAAAAACACAATCCGCCTCAATGTGAAATTGAGGCGGATTTTTTTTATAAAAGTATTAGTCTTATTCAGTCATACCTTGTTCTTGCCATTTTACCAAAAGTGCAACTTGGTCAGTACTTAAAGCTGGTTTTTTGTTTACTGGTGGCATAAATTTACGATTGTCTTGTGGTAAGTGAACGCGTTCGAGTATAGCGCCGATATTTGCTTTTACATGATCGTAGTTCTCTAGTGGTTCTTTTCTTCCTTGCGGTGGTATATGGCAGGGTGTACAGCTATTTGCAATTATAGGTTCGATGTCTGTTTTGTAACTTATTTTTTTCTCTATAGCAGTGTATTCAGCTCCTTTTTTCGTGGAGTTGCAGTTTATTAAAACAATAGAAAAAGGGAGGATGAGGAGGGCAAGCTTGAGTTTCTTCATGCATTTATCAATTTTTATGTTTAGTTTTAAAGTTGAATCGGTCTGTTGATTTGCTGATCCAGCGAAATAAAAGTTTCTGTTCTGGAAACGCCTTCGATGGCTTGAATTTTAAAATTAAGTAATTGCATCAAATGCTCATTGTCGTGGCAGATAATTTTGATTAAAATAGACCAGTTTCCTGTTGTGTAATGGCATTCGAGAATTTCGGGTATTTTTTTCAGTTCTTTTACGACTTCGGGGTTTCGGGCGGCTTTGTCCAGATAGATCCCTACAAAAGCCATGGTGCTGTACCCTAATATTTTATGGCTTACTGTGAATTTGGATCCGGTGATTACCCCGGATTGTTCCAGTTTTCGAAGCCGTTGGTGAATTGCTGTTCCCGAAAGTCCTATTTTATCGGCAATCTGAAGAATGGGTTTTCGGGCATCTTCCATCAGGCAGCTCAAAATCTCTTTGTCGGTATTGTCTATTTCTATCGGGTGGGAATTGATTTTCATAGCGACTGTTTTAAACCAAAAGAATGAGTTTGGTTGTGATTTGTAATCAAAAATAGTCGAAATGATTTGAAAAATATATATATCAAATAAAAAATTCCACCTTTCAATTAAACAAAATGCAATTGAAAGGTGGAATTTATTTTATAAGATTCCTTGAAACTGTAATTTCAATAAAATCTATTTCGCTTTATTGGCTTCGGCAATGTATTTTTCCAGTGCCATAGTCATTGAAGGAGTTCCGGGAGTCGGCGCCATAATGTCTATGCGCAATCCGTGATCCAAAGCTTCTTTTTGTGTGGTGCTGCCAAATACAGCTATTCGAGTATTGTTTTGTTCAAAATCTGGAAAGTTTTTATATAATGATTTAATTCCGGTTGGGCTAAAGAAAGCCAATACATCATAATAAACATCGGCCAAGTCAGACAAGTCGCTCATAACCGTTTTGTAAAAAGTCGCTGGAGTCCAGTCTACTTTCAAAGCGTTTAATGTTACAGGAATGTCAGCGTTTAATTGGTCAGATGCAGGTAGTAAGAATTTTTCGTCCTTGTATTTTTTGATTAAAGGAGATAAATCGGCAAAATCTTTAGGACCTACATAGATTTTACGTTTTCTGTAAACCACGTATTTTTGCAGGTAGAACGCAATTGCTTCAGACTGACAAAAGTATTTTAATCCTTCAGGAACTTTATATCGCATTTCATCTGCCACTCTAAAAAAATGATCCACACCATTTTTGCTTGTTAATATAATAGCAGTGTAGTTATTAAGATCGATTTTCTGAAGTCTAATCTCTTTTGCGCTTACTCCTTCTACATGAATAAAAGGTCTGAAATCAATTTTTACTTTATGCTTTTGTTGCAGCTCAAAGTATGGAGAATTTTCCACTTTAGGTTCTGGCTGTGATACCAAAATTGTTTTCACTTTCATATTTAAATAATTTCTAAACGCTACCTTTAGTAAACCAATAATACATAAAATAATAGGGTGCTATTTCAAGAGTGCAAAGATATAAAATAAAATAAAACAACTTGCTGAAAATTTCCTTTCTATAATTTTTTATGGAGTAAGCATATAGTAAAACGTTCATAACTACGATACTATATAGAACCAGTAAAGGGATATTTTTTAGAATAGATTCATAATAGAATAAAATGATGTCAACAGGAAGTAATAATAAGCCTACATATGTGCGGTATGTAACTTTCTGTAAATTAAACTGTTCGACTAATTCTTCTATTTTGAATGCCGTTGCAATGATTTTTTCGATTAAAAATTTCGATAAAATGAAGTAAATGACAAAAGTGAAAATCTGAATAAATAAGATCCAGTCTGTTTTTGAACCAAAGCCAAAATGGTTTAATAAAATTAGTATGAAAAAGGAAAAGGAAATAATTTGAACAATGAATAATGAGATAGAAAACATTCCCATCAGCTGGCTGTTGTCTCTGTATATCCTGACGTACTTGTCTGAAAAGATCAATTTTGTAAAATCTTCAAAGCGATTTTCATAGATGGATTTGGTTAAAGCAACGATGCCAAAAGCCATGATAAAAACCAGTATTACCCAGTCGTTAGTGTCAGTTATTCTAGGATGAAGTACGTGTTCGGTCATAATTAGAGCAAAATTAGTAATTTTTATAACATTATTTATTATAATTTTATAATAATCAAATGGCATAAAAAGGTTACTTTTGCACGGAAATTACGCGAAACATGAACAATTGCATTGTTATAATTCCCACCTATAACGAAATTGAAAACATAGAAAGCATTATCAGAGCAGTGCTCTCTCAACACAAACCTTTCCATGTCTTAATTATTGATGATAACTCTCCTGATCATACTGCTGATAAAGTGGTTATGCTTCAGTCTGAGTTTGACGGCAGATTGTTTTTGGAAAAAAGAGCCAAGAAAGCGGGGCTTGGTACAGCTTATGTGCACGGTTTTAAATGGGCGTTGCAAAACAAATATGATTTTATCTTTGAAATGGATGCTGATTTTTCACACAATCCTTTGGATTTGGAAAAATTATACGATGCGTGTCATTTTGGAGATGCCGATTTAGCTATTGGATCGCGTTATGTGACTGGTGTGAATGTTGTAAACTGGCCTTTGAGCCGTGTATTGATGTCTTATTTTGCATCGGTTTATGTTCGTATGATTACGGGAATGAAAATACATGATGCTACAGCGGGATTTGTATGTTATAAAAGAGCAGTGCTGGAAGCTATAAATCTGGACAAAATTAAATTTGTCGGGTATGCTTTTCAGATTGAAATGAAATACCGGACGTTTTGTAAAAAATTTGCAATTTCAGAAGTGCCGATTATTTTTACCGATAGAACCAAAGGGCAGTCCAAAATGAGCAATTCGATTATTGTTGAAGCTGTATTTGGGGTTATCAGGTTACGTCTAAAAAAGTTAGTTAACAGTTTGTAAAAGAAAATACTATGAATAGATATTTAATTAAGAATGCTAAAATAGTAAATGAAGGAGTTATTTTTGAAGGGGATGTGCTGGTGGAGAATGATCTTATTGTTGAGGTTTCCGAGAACATTAGCCTGAAATCTTCGGATTGTATGATTATTGACGCCGAAGGCAATTATCTTTTACCTGGAGTTATTGATGATCAGGTTCATTTTAGAGAACCGGGACTTACTCATAAAGGAGATATTGAGTCAGAATCCAGAGCAGCTGTTGCCGGCGGGATTACTTCTTACATAGAACAGCCAAACACTGTTCCAAATGCAGTTACCCAGGAAATCCTTGAAGAAAAATACCAGATAGCAGCCGAAAAATCGTTTGCCAATTATTCTTTTATGATGGGCGCTACCAATGACAATCTGGAGGAAGTGCTAAAAACAAATCCTAAGAATGTAGCCGGAATCAAAATATTTTTAGGATCTTCCACAGGGAATATGCTCGTTGATAATGAAGCGGTTCTTGAAAAAATATTTTCATGTACCTCCATGCTGATTGCAGTTCATTGTGAGGATGAAATGACAATTAAAAACAATTTAGAAAAATACAAAGAAGAATATGGTGAGGATGTGCCGGTAACTGCACACCATCTGATCCGCAGTGAAGAGGCATGTTATCTTTCTTCTTCAAAAGCAATTGCTTTGGCTAAAAAAACAGGGGCAAGACTTCATGTTTTTCATCTTTCTACTGCCAAAGAAATGGAATTGTTTACTAATAAAGTTCCTTTGGAAGAGAAAAAGATTACCGCCGAAGTTTGCGTGCATCATTTATGGTTTACCAATGATGATTATGAAACGAAAGGGAATCTGATTAAATGGAATCCTGCTGTAAAAACCGCTAATGACAGAAAAGTATTGTGGGAAGCGCTGAATGACGGACGTATTGATGTTATTGCTACTGACCACGCACCGCATACACTGGACGAAAAAAAACAAAAATACCTGCAGGCTCCATCCGGAGGGCCATTGGTTCAGCATGCTCTTGTGGCTATGTTTGAAGCGCACCATCAAGGGAAGATAAGCGTGGAGAAAATTGTAGAAAAAATGTGCCATAATCCGGCGAAACTTTTCAAAATTGAAAAGAGAGGTTTTATCAAAGAAGGTTACTTTGCCGATTTGGTTATTATCAATGCAGGCTTGCCTTGGAGTGTGAAGAAAGAAAATATACTTTCAAAATGCGGTTGGTCACCTTTTGAAGGATATACTTTTAAATCGAGAATTACACACACTTTTGTAAATGGTAAGCTGGTTTACTCTGGGTTTAAGGTAAAAGACATTCGTGCCGGTCAGAGAATGTTGTTTGACAGATAAATAGAATCATTGATGATGAAAAAAATAGTATCTCTTTTTGCTTTGGGTGCATTGCTTATCGGCTGTAATAAGGATTTGGTTGAAAAGCCGGACAATCTTATTGACAAAAAAGTGATGGGGGATATTTATTATGATATGACAATTTTGGAAGCTTTAAAGTATCAAAATCCTAATTCGTTATACACTAACGGTATTAACCCGAAGACTTATATTTATAAAAAATATAAAATTGACAGTCTGCAGTTTGCCAAAAGCAATGCCTATTATGCGGCCGATTACAGGGAATACAAAAAAATGTATGATGCTCTTAATGACCGATTGGATAAAGAAAAAAAAGCTTTGGAACTGACAATCAAAAAGGAAGAAAAAAAAGCAAAAGCATTTAAAAAAGCAAAAGAAAAGAAAGTGCAGGATTCTATAAAAAAGGCAAAAAAGCAAAAGGATCTGAAAATCAGAAAAGAAAAAGATTCCATTGCTGAAAAGAAACTGAATAAGGAAGCAGTATCGAAAAAAAAGAAATAATTACAAATTTGTAATTTCCTTTATATAATTATGAACGTCCATGAATGTGTAATTCAGGGCGTTTTTTATTTTTTCATTGGAATATAAATCGGTTGTGTAAGATGATCTTGCAGAAGCTTTACTCAATTGTCTTTTTTGTCCAAAAATATTGGAAGCAACCCAGTCCAGTTTTGATAAAACAGTCATCAGGAATGGAGTGGCATGGTATCTGGGTCTTTTGACTTTTAAAGCGTCAGCAATAGAGTTCAGTAAATCCTGAAAGACGATGTTTTGACTTATCAGTGTATAGCGTTCGCCGTGAATTGAACTTTTCATCAACTGATGTATTATATTTACAGCATCCGAAATGGCTATAAAACCCGTCAGTCCTTTGGTGTAAAACGGGAGTCCGTTTTTTACTTTCTTAAAAAGTTCGCCGCTTCCCTGATTCCAAAATCCAGGACCGATAATAACACCCGGATTTACGATTACTACTTGAAGGCCTTCCTGTTGGGCGCGCCAAATTTCCATTTCCGCACCGTATTTTGAAATAGCATAATCACTATGTGGTTTTTCAGGATTCCATTCGGTTTCTTCTGTAATAATGGATTCGTATTCCGGCAGATCACCCAGAGCTGCTATGGAGCTCACATGGCATAGTTTCTTGATGTTTTTGACCAGACAGAAATTGACTATGTTTGCTGTGCCTTCAATATTGGTTTTCCGCACGAGTTCTTCTTCTTTCGGGTCAAAGGAAATCATTGCCGCACAATGATATACTTCGTCTATTTCCTGAAAGGCATTTTCAAGGGTGGGGATGTCCAGAACATCTCCTTGAATCCATTGAATAGAATCATAAAGTGCTTCTTTTTTGTACAAAGAAAAAAGAGCTTTGGTTTTTTTGATGCTGTCCGGATTTCTATAAATAGCACGGACATTTTCTCCCTTTTCCAATAGGTGAATTAAAAGATGTGCGCCTACTAAGCCTGTTCCTCCTGTGACTAAAACCATATTTACAAATATATTATTTAATGTTGATTCATTAAATCGTTTAAGAATTTATTTGGTAATTTTTTTCGATTAACCGATTAAACAAATAAGCAAATCAACATTAAATTTTATCTTTGCCAAAAATTGATTAGTACATAATGAAAAATATTATTTCCGAATTGCAATGGCGTGGTTTAGTTCATGATATCATGCCAGGAACCGAAGAGCAGCTTTTAAAAGAAATGACAACTACTTATATTGGATTTGACCCTACGTCAGATTCATTGCATATCGGTAGTTTAGTGCCGATTATTTTATTGGTTCATCTAAAGAATTTTGGTCACAAACCAATTGCTTTGGTTGGTGGAGCTACTGGTATGATTGGTGATCCTTCCGGAAAATCGGATGAGAGAAATTTATTGGACGAAGCGACTTTAAATCATAATGTGGAAGGAATAAAAGGAGTGCTGTCCCGTTTTTTGGATTTTAATGAAACTGGGGCAAATGCACCTGTTTTAGTGAATAATTACGATTGGATGAAAGGATTGTCATTCATCAATTTTGCACGTGATGTTGGTAAACGTATCACTGTAAATTATATGATGGCAAAGGATTCTGTGAAGAAACGTTTGTCTGGCGAAGGCGAAGGCATGTCGTTTACGGAGTTTACGTACCAATTGATTCAAGGATACGATTTTTATCATTTGCATAAAGAATACAATTGCTTACTGCAAATGGGAGGTTCAGACCAGTGGGGAAATATTACTACGGGAACTGAATTGGTGCGCCGTATGAATGTAGGAGAAGAAGCGAAAGCTTTTGCAATGACCTGTCCATTGATTACCAAAGCAGATGGCTCTAAATTCGGGAAATCCGAAGGCGGAAATGTGTGGCTGACTGCTGATAAAACTTCAGTATATAAATTTTACCAATTTTGGTTGAACACGACTGATGTGGATGCTGAAAAGTATATTAAGATTTTTACTTTTCTTGATAAGGAAACTATAGATGCTTTAATTGAAGAGCATAAAACAGCACCGCATTTAAGAGTTTTACAAAAGAAATTAGCTGAAGAAATTACTGTTTTTGTACATTCGCAGGAAGAATTGGAGAAAGCGATTGAAGCTGCTGCAGCTTTTTTTAACCCTAAAATGGATGGTTTAATCAAATTAGATGCTAAAACCTTTTTAGAAGTAATTGACGGAGTTCCTCAAGCCGAAATTTCAAGAAGCGATATTGAAGCCGGAATCGAGATTATTCCAGTTTTGAATGAAAAAACAGGTTTCTTTAAATCGAATGGTGAAGCAAGAAGAGCTTTGACAGCAAATTCAATTTCTGTAAATAAAGAAAAAGTAAACGAAACATTTGTGCTTTCAGCAAAAGATTTAATCAATAATCAGTTTGTGCTGTTGCAAAGCGGTAAGAAAAATTATTTTGTGATAAGAATTATTTAATCGTTTAAATGTTAATTCGTTTAATTCGGAATGTAAAACCAATTTAACGATTCAACAAATCAACGATTCAACTTTTTTAAACCACCATCAAATTACATCCTCGAATATCCGAATTATCAAAACGTCCCAATACCTCGAAAGAGTTGTTGGGATATTTTTTGCCTAAATCCTGCGTGGCAATAAAGGAACAAGAGTTGATGTTGGCGAGGTCAATAACGTTAATTCCGCCTGTTTTCCCTTCGTTTATATAGGTCAAAGCATCTTCGGTATCGCGAATGTGTATTTGCATCCAGGAAGGGCATTCAAATAGGCCGTTTCCCAGTGAATATGCTTGAGCTAGTAATTCGGTCATACCGTATTCAGAGTGAATGGAGGAAACCCCAAATCCGCTACAAAGCTGTTCGTGCAGTTCTTCCCGAATCATTTCTTTGCGTTTGCCTTTCATGCCTCCTGTTTCCATAATAATGGTGTTCTGCAGTTGAAAGGTTTGTTTTTCGATTAAATCCAATAAGGCATAAGTGACTCCAATCAAAATTACATTTTGTCCAGCTTGATCCAGTTCAAGCAGTTTTTGGATTAGTTCGTCATGATTGTTGAGGTAAAAACCGCTGTCACTGTTGTTGGTTAATTGAATTAAATCGTCAACCATGTGTATTAATGAGGAGCCTTCTCTTTCCAGGTAGGAAGGGAGCAGTGCCAAGACAACATAATCTTCTATGTTTCCGTAAAACTGGGAAAAGCCTTTGCGGTAGCTTTCTTCATAAATGGAAACATCGGTAACCAAATGTCTGCTTGTAATGGTTCCTGTTGTGCCACTGCTGGTAAAAGTGGTTTGAATGGGATCGATGTTTGATACAACGTTATGGCTTTTGAAAAACTGTATGGGTAAAAAAGGAATTTGATGCAGTGATTTTATCTTTTGAGGATTTGTTTTCAGCAAATCACAAAATTCTCTGTATACCAAATTGTTTTCATATTGAAAACGGAATACTTTTAAAGCTGTTTTTTCAAATTGCTTCTGATTCGAAATGGTAAATATGTCGCTGGCTGTAATCAAGTTCTTTTTTTGAGAGCAAAGGTATTATTATTTCGGAACCTTTTTGATGTTTGTAATTTTGAAAAGCCAAAAAAAAGTTCCAATGAAAATTGGAACTTTTTTATAAATATCTTATGAAGAATTATCTTATTATTAGTTTTCTACTACTGGTTGCTTCTTCTTCGGTGATTTTAATGATGTAAACACCGGGAGAAAGATTGGAAACATTAAGCTCTTTTGTACTGATGGTAGTCTGTAAAACTTTTTTACCTAATACGTCAAAAATGATAATTCCTTTTTCCAGATCATTTTTTGAAGTAATGTAGACTTTACCAGTGGTCACGGGGTTTGGATACAAACTTAACCCTTCAATTGAAGTGTCTTCTTGTGTCTTCGGCGACTGCTTACTATCCTGTGCTGCTGCACCGGTAGTGAAAAAAATTGCCAGTAAGAGAATAATATAAAAGTAGTTTTTTTTCATTCGCACTATAAGTTCATTGTAAATATAGTTATATTATTTTATAAAAAAAAATACCTCTCTAAAAAAGAGAGGTATTTTAACTAATTCAAAATGATTATTTTAATAAATTAACACCATCAACAGTACACCATGCACCAGAAGTTAATGAAGCACCGGTCGCAGCATCACTTTGAGTAAATGCACCTGCAGGGAAAGCAACTGTAATTGCTGCAGTAGCTCCTATCGGTAAAATGTTGGTTGTGTTTGTTATTTTAACATTTAAGATTTTAATTTTAGAAGTATTCACTTGATGAGTATTAGTAGCATCATCCTGGATTCTTACAGCACTTCCGTTGTAAGTGTTTGCACCATTAGTGAAGTTTCCGTAACCGTCAATGATAATGTTGCTGTATTCACCGTTTCCTTCTTTTTTGAATTGGAAAGCATCAACTTGGTTGTCACCAGTTTCAGGTACATTTCCAGCTTCTCTTTTTAAAGTAATGTTTTTTACAATTGGGAAAAAAGCGTTATCATTACTTGATGCCTCAATTTCCATTCCGTAATTTCCTTTACCGGTTTGGTAACCATACCAGTTGCTGTTTGCCTGACCTTGCCATCCATCCTGCCAGTCAAAGGCATCATCATAATTACCGTAAGAAATAGCGTTAGTCATACTTACTGTTCCTCCGAAAAATTCATAACCATCATCAGCTCCTTTGTAAGAAACTAAGTGATCTAAAGTTGTTCCTGAACCAACAGAATAGAATGTGAAACCGTTGTTTTCTTTTTCACCGTCAGCTAATTTTGCTCCGGCATATTCAACTCTTACATATTTTAAAGAACCACCGTTGTGAGCAGCATTTGTACCACCGTAAGAAATTTTATTTCCATCTTCTGAAGTAGAAGTTGTTCCTCCTCCGGCTACTTTTGCAGGAGCATCTCCGTACATAATGATACCTCCCCAAGAACCTGGTACTTTAGATTTTTCTGAAAATACTACTGGCTTGTCAGCAGTTCCATTTACAATCAATTTTCCACCGCTCAAAACAACTAATGCATTGTCACCTGTTGCTTTGTCTATTGTAATAGTTGATCCTGCCTCGAATGTTACTGTAACACCTGAATTTATTTTTACAATACCTTTCAAGGTATAGTTTCCGTAAGCATAAGTTTTGTCTGCTGTGAAAGCTCCTGTAATTTCTCCTGTTGCTGCAGGAACCTCAGTAACGGTTACAGTTTTTGATACTGATGCAGTTGCTCCGGATACTGTATAGGTAATTACAGATGTACCAACTGAAACTCCAGTAATAACTCCGGTTTTTGCATCAACAGTTGCTACAGCAGGAGTAGCACTTGTATAAGTACCACCTGTAGTAGTGCTTGAAAAAGTTGTTGTTGTTCCTAAAACGATACTTTCAGTTCCTGTTAATGGAGCTACCGTGATTGGATCTTCATCATTGTTGCTGCATGATGCGATTAATAAGCCTAAAGACATTGCTAAAGCTAAAAATTTTGTTTTCATAGTTTTTGTGTTGTTTTTCATAAATTTTATAAGCCAAAAGTACTATGCAGGTTCCGAACAGATGTTACCTAATAATTACAAAAAAGTTATTAAAATCAGTTTAAAATGTAAAGAAAATGTTATGTGTTTTCCTGCTTTTGAATCATAAAAAAAGCCCCGGATAAACGGGGCTTCAGTTGTATGTGTTATGACAGTTTTTCTAGAAAGTATATCCAAGTTTCATTGAAAAACCAACTCCTTTTTTATAACTGTTTGCGATTAATGACTGCTCTGCAATCGGGATGGTTCCTTGGTCTCCAAATTCCAAATTTCTTGAAGGATTCAGAAGGTTGTCTGCAGTGAATTTTACATCGAAGTGCTCTGAAATTTTACTTCCCCAAACCAAATCCAATTGCTGGAAAGGCATTTCATAAGTATTGTCCTGTCCGTTGGTACCGACTGCAAAAATTCTTTTCCCAAAAACACCATAAACCAGAGACAGGGTGTTGCTCCATGATTTGTCAAAATTGAATTCATACTTCAAATCGGAATTAACCAGCCAATTGGACGCTCCTTGAAGATCTCTTGTTTTGTGCGTTTCGATAGTTGGATTATGGGTAACATTTCCATCTTCATCTGCAGAATCATAAGTCGGGCTTATTTTAACTTTTGTAGACATTAACGAAGCGTTAAAACCAAAAGAAAAATTACTCAAAGTTTCGTCTATTCTTTGCAGATCCAAAAGGAACTCAGTCTCTAATCCATAAAGGTTGGCGCTATCAGAGTTGAGATAGGTAGTAACGGTCCCGGTTGTGGCATTTGAAACGAATGTTCTTTCGATTGGATTCATAATCTGTTTTCCGAACAGACCTACTGTAAACATTTCTTTTGCCGAAGGGAACAGTTCATATTTTAAATCCATATTGTAATTGTCACTGTTTTTTAATAATGAGTTACCTTGAGTAGATGTTCCGTCAGCGTTGATATATGAAATCGGAAAGGATTCCATAATTACAGGTCTTGTATAGGTTTTGCTTGCAGCAAGACGAACATTAGAATTGTCATTTACCAGATATTTGATGTTTAAGGCTGGTAGAAAATACAGATTGTCGTATTTTATGGTTTTATAAGGGTCTGAAAATGAACCCAATGTTCTGTAATTGGTTTCTCTATTAGTGTTTTCAACTCTAAGTCCAGCATTTACTTCGAATTTGTCTTCAAATTTCATTAGTAAATTGGCATATCCAGCATTGGCAGACTCATTTAATTTTACGCTATAAGTGGCATTGGAACTTTCTCTAAAACTAAATTTATTATCAATTAAGTCCTGTGTGATTTGGGAGTCGATCGTATTGATATCAGCTGTAAATCCAGGGCTGTAGGACACGGTTGAAACAAATCGGTAGGAAGATTCCATTTTAGATCCTTTCCCGTCATATCCGACGGTCAAAAGATTTTGCTTTTCGGAGCCAAATTTTAAAGTGTATTCCAAAAGTGCCGAGTAGAATGAATTACCGTCTATAGTAAGATACTGACGAAGGAAATTGTTTCCTCCATATGAAGTACTGATTTCTGAATCGTCTTGTTTTGTTCCGCCAAAATACTTTCTGTCCGGTTGTTCATATTTTGTATTTGCGTACGAAACTCCGGCTTTGATGTTTTGGTTTTTATCTTCAGTTAAGGCATATTCGCCTAATAATTGAAGGTTCAGATAATCACTTTTATCCAATTGATTTGTTCTGATGAAATGATTTGGTTCGCCAGTATTTGAATTTAATATACCAAACTGGTCTTTAATAGAGTTCAAAGTAGTTTTTATATACAAAGTATTAAATGCCAGTTTCAATCTGTCAGTACCATAGTTTAAACCTACTAAAGCCGATGAGGTTGTTTTGTAGCGGTAATCCGTATCAACAAGGTCATTCGAGTATTTTGAACCTGTTGTTTGTAAATCAATAGTTCTGTTAACCCCTGTTCTTATGGAGTAATTATTGTCAAAATTCAAAGAAAGTAAGTAGGAGAAATTGCTTTGGTTACTAAATGTGAATTTTTCAGAATGCATTAAGTTAATGCTTGTGTTTAATGGACTCTTGTTGCTGGAAACGTCAAAACCGCTTTTGAAACCGTTCAGCGATTCTTCAGATGTCATAGTGTAGTTTGCCGGTGTGTCTCCCAATACACTTGGTATTTGTCTGTTGTCGCCATTAAAACCCCAAAAGCCTTTTGAATTGTCAGCATCTTTTGAAATTAAAAAGCTTTTGAAACTATTGTTGGTAGTGTATCCAAATCCAAGATTTAATTTCGTGATGCTTTTACTTCCTTTTGAAGTCTGGATGTTAAATGTTCCTCCTGCAAAATCTCCATAAATATTTGGATTAAAGGTTTTGTAAACATCAATCACACCAACAATATTGGTAGGAAATAAATCTAAAGGAACAATTTTTAAAAAGGGATTGTTTGAAGGAGCAGCCAAATCATTAATCAATAAATTATTGTAACGGTCTTCCAGTCCACGTACAAATAAACCTCTTGAGCCTACTTTGGTGATTCCTGTTATTTTGGTCAAACCTTCTTCGACATCACTAACTCCTTTTCTGGACATTTCTTGAGCTCCGATACTTTGTTTGATTACGACAGCATTTTTTTGTTCCAATAATAATGCAGTTTCTTTTTCACGTCCACCGCTTGATTTGACAACTACGTCTTTCAGTTTGTAACTTCCGGAACCCAAAGAGCTGTTTGCTGTTACGGTTTCGTTGGCAACAACTGTTACTGGAACTTCAGTACTTTCATAACCTACAAAACTAAATTGTACGATATAGTTTCCAGGAGCTATAGTTATTGTATATTTTCCTGCTATGTCAGTGTTGGCACCAATTTTTGTTCCTTTTACGAGCACATTGGCAAATGGAAGGGATTGATTGTTGGAGTCTTTGTCTAATAAAACACCGGTTATTGTTCCTTTGTTTTGTGAAAAACCAATAACACAAATAAATAGTGTAAAGAATAGAAATTTTAATTTCATTTTTAAATAGTATTTAATTTTCTGCAAAGAAATGGCAGGATTCCAGTCTTTATGTTAATATCAGGTTATCAATGAATGTCAGAATTATTATGAAATTGTTACCATATTAAATTATGGTTAAGTCCTGTTTTTTTGCATTGATACTTCCCGTTTATTATTACTTTTACATTGCAATAAAAAGGCGTTGTATTTAATTAAGAGGTAAATACAACTGGAATCTTAATTTTTGCTATTAATATGAAGAAAAGAAACACCAAAATTTTACTGGTTGACGATGAACCGGATGTTTTAGAAATTGTAGGCTATAACCTGGCACAAGAAGGATATCAGATTGTTACGGCAGTCAATGGTAAGGATGCTGTTGAAAAAGCCAGAAAAGAAATACCAAGTCTTATTATAATGGATGTCATGATGCCCGAAATGGACGGAATGGAAGCCTGTGAACATATTAGAAGAATACCTGAGTTGAATAATGTTATCATTACGTTTTTGACGGCCAGAAATGAGGACTATTCTCAAGTTGCCGGATTTGATGCCGGTGCAGACGATTATATTACCAAGCCGATAAAACCAAAATTATTGGTTAGTAAAGTGAAGGCATTATTGCGAAGATTGAAAGAACAGGATCAAAGCAGCGAAACTCTTAATGTTGGCGGAATTGAAATTAACCGTGAGGAATATAAAATTGTAAAAGATCACAACGAAATAGCTTTACCAAGAAAGGAATTTGAACTGTTTTATCTTTTGGCGTCAAAACCAGGAAAAGTTTTCAAAAGAGAAGAAATACTTGATAAAGTTTGGGGAAATGATGTCGTGGTGGGCGGTAGAACAATTGATGTTCACATTCGTAAACTTCGCGAAAAGATAGGTGATGATCTTTTTAAGACCATAAAAGGTGTAGGGTATAAATTTGAAGTTTAATTTTCATTAAGAGGCTAAGTTGTTAAGACTCTAAGATACATAATAAGAGAAGAATTTTAAGAATATATAATTATCTCGAAAAGAGAATTAATATATTGGTTTTAGGACAAGACTTTTAAACTATTTTTTTTCTAACTTAGAATCTCAGAAACTTAGTTAACCATAATGCGTTTGCCAAATCAATAATGAAAATCAATTTCAAAAAAAGTTACAAGTTTGCCATAAAATCGGCTTTGTATATCAGTTTGTTTGTCTCAGGATTTTGCATGATTTTATCTGTAATACTGTTCAAATCTTCTTTTGTGAATATGTTGTTGTTTGGTTTTATCAGTCTGTTCTTTGTTTATGTATTTTCCTTTTTTGTTTTGCAGTATCGGGTTGAACGGTTTATTTACAGAAGAGTGAAGAAAATTTACGATGATGTGGCACTATTGGAATCGAGCACCTTTATCAATAAGCCCATCACCACCGATATGGAAACTTTAACCAGAGAGGTAAAAAAGTTTGCAACCGACAAAAAGCTTGAAATTGAAATGCTCGAAATACGTGAAGCGTATAGAAGAGAATTTCTAGGGAATGTTTCCCATGAACTCAAAACACCTTTATTTACGGTTCAGGGGTATTTGTCTACGCTCATTGATGGAGCCATGGAGGATAAAACTATCAGAAAGAAATACTTGAAACGTGCTGAAAAAGGAGTGGAGCGGTTGATTTATATTGTCGAAGATCTGGACATGATTACCAAATTGGAGTCCGGAGATTTAAATCTTGATTTCACAAAATTTGATATAATAAAGCTCATTAAAAATGTTTTTGATCTGCTGGAAATGAAAGCCGATAAAAAGAATATCACTTTGGCTTTCGAAAATGATAATATGCAACCCATTTTTGTAAATGGCGACAAAGACAAAATTCAGCAGGTTGTCGAAAATTTGATTGTGAATTCAATAAAATATGGTAAAGAAGGCGGTTTAACCGAGGTGTCCATTGTGAATTTGACTAATAAAAAAGTGTTGGTCAGGATTACGGACAACGGAGAAGGAATAGAATCTCATAACATACCGAGACTTTTTGAGCGGTTTTACAGAGTGGATAAAAGCGGTTCACGTACCGAAGGAGGTTCCGGTTTGGGACTTTCGATAGTAAAACATATTTTGGAAGCTCATAAAGAAAAAATTTATGTCGAAAGTGAATTTGGAATTGGTTCCGAGTTTTCTTTCACACTCGAAAAAACATATATAACTGATCAATTTGGCTTAAAGAAGAAAACAAATTAAAGATTTCTTAGCTTTAAAATAATATTTGTAAATATCTGATTATTAGGTGTAATAAATAATTAAGTAAGAAAAGTGTTCTTATAATTAATTCAGAAAAAACCGATTAACATTAAATTATCATCTAAATAACATTGTGTTAACTTTAACTTAACATTGCAGTATCACCTTTGCTGCAAATTAACATTCATATTAAAATAAAATGAAAAAAGTTATAGTTGCAGTAATGATATCAATTTGTGGTATAGTTAATGCTCAGGAAGTTGAAAATGACTCAATTAAACCAATCAGTCTTGACTCATTACAACAAGCCATCAATGAACATCAATTAAAGTTTGATGCTCTTAATGAACAGCTGTCCCCTTTGCAGGAAGAGGTTGATAGAATGTCAAAATTAAAAATATCGGGTTATATGCAAGTTCAGTTTGAGATGTATAACTATCAAGATGTACCCACTGCTGCAGGAATGTTTCAAATGAAACCGGGAACTTCCGAAACCAATGTCCCTTTGACTACAAATGCTGTTGATGTATCAAATTCATTCGTAATCCGAAGAGCAAGGATAAAATTTACCTATAAACCTATTGAAGGAGTAGCATTTGTTTTACAGCCTAATTTCTCTTTTAGTGCGGTGACTTTAAAAGATGCTTATGTTCAGTTGAATGACCCTTGGTTGAACACTTTTCAATTATGGGTAGGACAATTTAACAGACCTGATTATGAAGTGGAATTCTCTTCAAGAGACAGAATTATATTGGAAAGAAGCAGAATGACAACTATTCTATATCCTCAGGAAAGAGATTTGGGAGCCAAGTTTGTTGTAGATTTTGCTACCAGATACGAAATCCCTTTAAAAATTGATATTGCTGGCTTTAACGGAAATTTTGGTGAAGGACCTATTGCCAATCAGGTTTCGGATGTGGACAGCCATAAAGACTTAGCGTTGAGAGCAACATATTCGTTGAAATTTCCAAGCTCAGGTTTAGGAGTCGATTTTGGGGGTAATTATTATTATGGAAAAAATACTGTTTTTGCTGCAGGTACTTACAGTGATATTAATAATAATCCATTTACGGCAGAAGTCGGCGATTTGCTTGACAAACACTGGTTTGGTGCTGAACTTCAAATGTTCTACGATGTTCTGGGTGGTTTTGCCTTAAAATCACAATTTAATAAAGGAGTTATCTCAGGTACTGCAGGAACTGCTATCATTAACAACAACCCTTCATTCAACTTTAGCGGGGAAAGAGAGTTTTTGGGTTACTATGTAACATTGGAAAAAAACTTTGGAACAAAATTTCAGGCAGCTGTCCGTTATGATTCATGGGATCCAAACGCTAGATTATCAGGAAATAATGTTACAGTAGCTCCGGATTTGAAAGTACACACATGGTCATTTGCTTTTGACTATTTCTTTACCAATTACACTAAGATTGCTTTAGGATATTCAATGCCAATAAATGAAACGAGTTCAACTGTTGGCGGAATATATAATGACGATGTTAAAAACAATACAACAACCTTGAGATTTCAAGTGAATTTCTAAAAATTTTAAAAAAAATAATAATCTATATCAAAATGAAAACAACAAAATTAAGAGTAGCATTAATTCTAATGGTTGTAATGGGAATAGGATTTTCATTTACTACTATAAATAAAGTGACCGTAAAAGGGTCTGACACCATGGTTATTTTGTCTCAAAAATGGGCTGAAGTATATATGAAGAAAAATCCGGGAGCTTCTATTCAGGTTACCGGCGGTGGTTCAGGAGTAGGTTTGGCGGCATTAATAAACGGTTCTACAGATATTGCCAATTCAAGCCGTCCTATCAAACCTTCAGAAGTTGAAAAACTAAAAGCAAGATACGGTTCTGTTGGAGTTGAGATTCCTTGCGCCAAAGACGGTTTGTCTATATATTTGAATAAAGCGAATCCGGTTACGACACTTACTTTGAAACAAATCGGACAGATTTTTGCTGGAAAAATTACAAACTGGAAAGAAGTTGGAGGAGCAGATGCACCAATCAAACTATACGGAAGAGAAAGCAGTTCAGGTACTTTTGGTTTCTTTAAAGACAATGTGGTAAGAACAGATTTTTCACCATCATGCCAGACTTTGCCTGGTACAGCAGCTATTGTAAATGCGGTAAAAAAAGATAAATTTTCTATTGGTTACGGAGGAGCGGCTTATGCTGAAGGTGTAAAAGACTGTGCTGTGAAAAAAGACGATAAAAGTCCTGGTATTTTACCAACAGCAGCTACAATCAAAAATCATACTTATCCAATTTCAAGATACCTGTACATGTATTTGAAATCAAGGCCGACAGGTGAGGTTAAAGCATTTATTGATTGGATTTTGAGTTCAGAAGGGCAGGAGCTTATCGCTGAAGTAGGTTATTATCCTTTAAAGTAATTTGAAGCAAATATCCCTCATTCGAAATAGTGATGAGGGATTTTTGTGTTTATTCTAAACGAATTCCCAAACTAATAAAATGAATTCACAATTACCTATCAAACAGAGTTTCACTAAAGAAAGTCTAAAGAAACAGTTCAGACTGTCTGAGTTTTTGGCTGAAAAATTTATTACGTCGATAGCCTTTTTATCGATAGCGACAATTTTTCTGATTTTCATTTTTGTTTTCAAAGAGTCACTGCCATTATTCAGTTTAGGAAAAAGTGATCATGCGAAAACAGAAATCCATGCTTCAACAGCTGATAAACCGGAATCGTATGGTCCTTCTTCAGAAGAATTGAAGCCAGAGTCATACGGCGCCGATACATCACAGGAACTAAAACCTGAGTCTTACGGAGCTGAGACAACAGAAGAATTAAAACCGGAAACCTATGGTACTGAGCCTGCATCGAAGGATGATTTGAAACCGGAAAGTTACGGTGACACACCGAAAGAAGACTTATCCGTACCGCCGACAGATGAAACCGAGAGTACAGCTTCCCAAAGCGAAGAAGGCTCTGGTAAAATATGGGGTACTTTTTTCAGTACAGAGTGGGTGCCCGTATCCGATAATCCGCGCTATGGATTGATCGGTTTATTGATCGGAACTTTAAAAGTGACAATTATTGCAATGCTGATTGCCGGTCCCCTGGCAGTATTGGCAGCTTTGTTTACTTCCTGTTTTGCCTCCAAAAGGACAAAAGAAATTATAAAACCGATTATCGAAATGCTGGCAGCTTTTCCATCAGTGGTTATCGGTTTTTTTGCATTGATGGTTTTGGCCAGTTTTTTTCAGGATGTGTTTGGATATGATTCCAGATTAAATGCTTTTATAGGCGGAGTCGCAATGGCTTTGGCCGCTATTCCGATTATTTATACAATATCTGAAGATGCTTTGGCATCTGTCCCAAAAACCTATACAGAAGCGAGTCTTGCATTGGGTGCCAGCAAATGGCAAACTGCCTTTTTTGTGACTTTGCCGGCGGCTACGCCCGGTATTTTTGCAGCCCTATTGCTCGGAGTCGGAAGGGTTTTCGGAGAAACAATGATTGCATTGATGGCAACCGGAAATGCAGCACTGCTCTCAGCCAATCCCTTTGAAAGTGTGCGTACGTTTGCTGCTACTATTGGTTCTGAAATGGCTGAAACGGTTTTTGGGGAAACTCATTACAGTGTTTTATTCTTTATCGGGGCGTTGCTTTTTGTCTTTTCATTTGCATTAAATGCAGTGGCTGAGTTTTATGTGAAAGGCAAATTATTGAAAAAATTCCAAGGAAAATAAATATGGATAAAGTTATAAATGAATCAGAAAACCACTTTTTTTCCAGTAAAAAAAATACTGCAGAAATAAAAGGGAAGATTTTTACAGGGATTACCCAGCTGGCTGTAATTCTTATTATTGCCGTTCTTTTTATAATCCTGGGAATTATCGTTTATCAGGGAAGATCTAAATTTTCATGGGAATTTATATCTACATTTCCAACAAACGGTATGACCGAAGGAGGTATTTTTCCGGCCTTGATAGGTACTTTTATTTTGGTGATTGTAATGTCACTGGCAGCAGTTCCTTTTGGTACAATTACGGCACTTTATTTAACGGAATATGCGTATGAAGATTCCAAATTTGCAGCCGCAGTCCGATTTTCGGTCCGTACTTTGGCGGTAGTGCCTTCTATTATTTTTGGGCTTTTTGGTCTCGGCTTTTTTATACAGTTTGTAGGAGCTGGAGCAGATACCGTTTTTAACGACGGTGAATTGCGCTGGGGACAGCCAAATATTCTTTGGGCGAGTTTGACAATGTCTTTACTGACTTTGCCAGTTATTATTGTTTCTGTAGAAGAATCCTTAAAAACGATTCCCCGCGAATTAAGAGAAGCCAGTCTTGCTCTTGGCGCGACCAAATGGCAGACTATCCGAAAAGTGATTCTGCCGGAGTCTATTTCGGGAATTATGACCGGGACAATTCTTGCTGTGAGCAGGGGAGCTGGAGAAGTTGCACCGATATTGTTTACGGGAGCTGCCTATTATTTGGCAACACTGCCGGGTTCTTTGAGTGACCAATTTATGAATTTGGGATACCATATCTATATCATGTCAACACAGTCATCGGATGTGGAAAAAACCATGCCGATACAGTTTGCGACTACTTTGGTATTGCTGATCCTGACATTATCACTAAACATTGTCGCAGTAATCATCAGAGCAAGAATCAGAAGAACAGCAAAATAATATAGCCTAGCCAAAAGGATTATTCTTTTAGATATAGAGTTAATACAATGAAATGAGCATAATTGTAAAATGGTCGCTAGTACTGATAGAAGATATGCGAATTACATGTGACCAATAAAAACAATAAAAATTTACACATGAAAGACATAAAAATAAAAGTTAAAGACCTGTCATTATATTATGGTGAAAAAAAGGCCTTGAACGAAATCACGATGGATATTCCGGCCAATAAAGTGACGGCTCTGATTGGACCTTCGGGTTGCGGAAAATCCACTTTTTTGAGATGCATCAACAGAATGAATGATTTGATTCCCAAAGTTTCCATCACTGGTGAAATGTTGGTTGAAGATATCGATATTTATGATAAAAATGTTGATGTGGTTAATATCCGTAAAAAGATTGGGATGGTTTTTCAAAAGTCAAACCCGTTTCCGAAATCTATTTATGAAAATATTGCCTACGGACCCCGCATCAACGGGATAAATGATAAAACGCAGCTGGATGAGATTGTAGAAAAATCTTTGCGTCAGGCAGCGATTTGGGATGAGCTGAAAGACCGTTTGGATGATTCGGCATTAGGTCTTTCCGGAGGGCAGCAGCAGCGTTTGTGCATTGGAAGAACATTGGCGGTAAGCCCGGATATTATTTTGATGGATGAGCCTGCAAGTGCCTTGGATCCTATCTCCACTTCAAAAATCGAGGAGCTGATACATGAGTTAAAAGAACAGTATACTATTATCATTGTGACACACAATATGCAACAGGCTGCCAGAACAAGTGATCATACAGCCTTTTTTTATATGGGGAATTTGATAGAAATGGGAAAAACAAATTCTATTTTTACAAAACCGCTACAAAAACAGACAGAAGATTATATTACAGGAAGATTTGGATAAAAGGGTTCATTGAAAGATTTAGAGATTGAAAAATTTCATAATTTATGAATCTTTTAATTTTTAGGTCATTAAATTTTTAAATAAAAAAGGATGGGAACACATTTCGAAATAGAATTAGCTAATTTAAAAAACATTATAAAAAAAATCGGGAAGCTTGCCGAAGGTCAAGTGAGCGAAGCCGTAAAAATACTTTTGCAGGAACCGGAAGCTGTTGAAGGAAAAGTTATTAAAAAAACAGAGGATAAAATTGATAAACTGGACGTCAAAATAGACGGGATTTGTCAAAGTATTTTTGCTCTGAAACAGCCTGTTGCTTCCGATTTGCGTTTTATCATGTCTGCAATGCAAATCAGCAATGAGATTGAGCGAATAGGTGATTTGTCTATAAGCATCGTAAAAAAATCAAAAAGTATTAAGGAAAAACATGATTTGATTGAAAAATTCGATATTGCCGATATTGCCAGACTGGTTGAATCTATTACTGCTAAAACCAACGAATGTTTTATCGCGCAGGACGGTAACGCTACAGGAGAGATATTGGTTTTAAACAGGGATATTAAAAATAACTGTGAGGATGCTATTCATGAGATTATTAATGAAATGAAAGTAAATTCAAAGGCTGTGGTTTCAGGAACTAATCTGGTGATTGTTTTGAAACATCTGGAGCGTATTTCCGAGCATTGCACCAATATAGCCGAGTATGTTTACTTTACGGTTAATGCCAAAATTATCAAGCACGATAAATTGGACGACATACTGCCTGGAAAGTAAAATTCTTTTGGAATTTAAAATATACAAATTGTTAAAGCCGGAACTTAAAAATGTTTCGGCTTTTTTAATTTTTGACAGTAATGTTTTATTTCATTCAGTGAAATATTTTTATTTTAGTATCAATTGTATAACTTTATACTTTGACTTTCATTTGCGTCTTTATGAAATGTTTTCTGTTTTCTTTCTTTTTGCTGTTTTGTGTTGGACTTTATGCTCAAAAAGATACCCTGTATTTTAAAAATAAGGATATGATGGTCGGGGAGGTAAAAAGCATGTCGAACAACGTGCTTGTTACCGAAACCAAATACAGTGACCAGGATTTTAAAATAGAATTTGATAAGGTTGAAAAATTAATTTTGGTCAATAAATATTCTATTTATTTAGTAGACGGAAAAAGTTTTTACGGAACGTTGAAATCCAAAAAAGAAAATGAAGTCACTATCACCTCTGTTGATACAATTCAGGATGTGCGGATCAATAAAATAGTCAGTTTGAATAAAATTGAAAGCGGGTTTTGGAAACATTTTACAGGATCATTTGACTTTGGGTATAATTTTGCCAAAACCAATAACAGTCAGCAATTAACTTTTGCATTGCAGTTGAATTATATCAGCGAAAAGTGGATTCACACTGTTAAGTATGACGAATTAAATACTGTTCAGGATAATGTGGAAGATATTGAAAGGAGAGAACTGGATTTGGATACCAAAAAATACTATAGAGATAGCTGGTTTTTTAATTCGAATTTTTCCTATTTGTCAAATACGAGCCAATCTATAAAAGGGCGGTACAGCCCGAGTTTTGGAATGGGTAATTATTTGGTCAGGAATAATAAACTTTATTTTTTGGTTGGCGGAGGCTTGACCTACAATATTGAAAAATACTTTGATTCGGCTACTGACAAAAATTCATTTGAGGCAGTTTTGACTACTCAGTTTAATATGTTTAATGTGAAAGATATTGATATAAGCACCTCCATTTTAATGTTTCCCAGTTTGTCCGAAAAGGGCAGGTTTAGAACCGATCTTGACTTTTCATTCAAATATGATTTGCCGTTCGATTTTTATATAAAAGCTTCTGTAAATGGAAATTATGATAATCAGCCTTCGCAAAATACGACCAAATTGGATTATGTTTATTCTATGGGTTTTGGCTGGAAATTAAAACATTGATTTTTAAGCGGAACTTACTCAACAATATTTTAGAATATTTTTAGCAGTTCTTCCCAGTTTACATTTGTTTCGATTACAGAAAGACCTTTATAATCTTCAATTTTTGATAGATTTTCAATTTTGAATTCTTCTTGGGTTGCATAGGGAACCAAACCATCGTTTTGCAGTTTTTCGGCCAGATAGATTTGTTCATATTGCCCGGGAGTTGGAATAAAAAAAGCTTTTTTATTAAGTTTTACCAAGTCCATAATTGTAGTGTAACCGGAACGGCAAAGTACTTTTTTACTCTCGTTGAAAGTTTGTTCCAGTTGGCGTGTTTTCATAAAATTGTAATAGGTTACATTTTCTATTTGTTCTTTTTTTTGCTCCTTTTCAATGATTCCTTTTATGAAAACCACTTTTCCGTCAAAGCGTTTTACTTCTTCTGTAAGATGGGTTTCGAGCAATCCACGTTGAGGTTCCGGTCCCGAAAGAATAATCATAAGGTCGTATTGAACTGGCAATGCCATTTTGTGCATACGGCTCAATGGACCGAGATAACTTAAGTTTAGGGAGTTGTTTTCTAAATGCCCCAGTTTTCCGGTCAGGTTCAGCGGTCCATTTAAGTCCGGTACCCAACAGGCTTTGTATTTTTTGATTATGTTTTGGTGTAATTTACTGGTAATCCAGGTAGTGTTTCCGGTCAGTACATTCAATTGATGCGTGATAAATACCGAAGGAATTTTTTTGCTGAAAACCCCCAAACGGTTGTCTGATATGATGCCGTCTATTTCATATTTCTGAATCCATTTTTTTACAATATTTTTTTCTTCAACAATGGCTTCAATCATTTTTGGAAGGCTTTTTATCAGCTTCCATTTAAAGTTTTTTCCGTTTTTGGCATATTCAATTTGATAGGAGGGAAGTTCAAGAGTTTTTAAATACGGAAATTCTTTCCGTAGCAGCTCAAGCGCAATCCCGTCTGAAGCAATAATTGGAGTGAAATTGTTTTCCTGCAAGGCTTTGATAATAGGAATACAACGGGTAGCATGTCCCAGTCCCCAATTTAAAGGGGCAATCAAAATTGTTTTATTTTTAGAGTCTAAATTCATATGTCGGTCTTACGGTTTAATTGTAAGGCGAAAATACAGGATGCTTATTTTTTTAATGTTTGCAATGTATTACTAAAAGATTATTTAATTAAATAATTTGAAGTTTTATATGCTAAAGTACTATTGAAATCTGTCTGTAAATAAAAAAGGCTGACCAATTGGCCAGCCTTTGAAGTATTTGAAAAAATAAATCTATTGTTTGATATAGGTTTTGTTTCCGTTTGAATTGATGTAGTATTTACCTCCCTGTGGTCCTGTATATACTTTTTTACCGTTATATTCTCCGGTTACTTTATCAGCTGTTTTTACGGCTGCTTTAGATTTGTCTGCAGTTTTGGCAACTTCTTTTTTAGTTTTATCGGCTTTTTCTTTTGGCTCTTTGGTGGCTTTGTCCGCAGTTTTTTTAGCGTCTTTAGTTACTTTGTCGGCTGTTTCTTTCGAATCTTTGACTGCTTTATCTGTTGTTTTTTTAGCCTCTTTTTTTGTTTTATCGGCTGTTTCTTTCGAATCTTTGACTGCTTTATCTGTTGTTTTTTTAGCCTCTTTTTTTGTTTTATCGGCTGTTGCTTTAGATTCTTTTACTGCTTTGTCTGAAGTCTTTTTAGCTTTTGAAGTTTCTTTTGCAGCCTTTTCTGTAGCAGTTTTTTCTTGAGTTTTGCTTGCTTGTCCGTAAAAAGTATTTGATACAATAAACAAGAAACTCAATAGCAATAATTTTTTACTCAAATTTTTTAGTTTGTTTTTTTTGATTTCGTGAATCTGTGATTTCATGTCGATAGCTTTTTAGATTGAACCTAAATTTACGACTTTATTTTAATATAGGTTGTAAAATATTTAAAAATAGGCTCTTAGTTCTACACTCCCGGTGTGAATAGCGTTGCTTACTTCACCTTTTCTTCCCTGATAAACAAAATTCAAGTCCAGAAATTTTGTAAGATTCATTTGGAACAGTGATCTCCAGGTTACATTTTGGCCTCTTTGCAGTCCTTCGAGCATCTGGTATCCTGCCGAGGAAAATTCATTGCCTGAAAAGTCGTTTTCATACAATGAAATTTCTCCGTTTACATTAAACTTCGAATTGCCGGTATAACTAAATGAAGTCCCGAAACGGTTTTGGGTTAAAGTGTCGAGACTGCCTATTTGGTTCTCCTTTCTGCAGTGTTCATAGAAAAGATCCAGACTGACATTTTTCGAGAAAAGATAACTGATTTTTGGAAGGTATAAATAACCTTCAATGGTGTAATTTTTCTCTGCAAATGTTTGTGATTCGGTTGCGGTCTGGATGGTTTTGCCTAGAATGTCAAATAGCCAGCTTTTCTGCAGTAAGTGCTGATACTGGAGCTGGTGGAAACTGTTTTTGTTTTGGATGGTTCCAATCGAGAGTAAATTTTGGGTTTCGTTTTTGGTATAGGTATAAGTAACCGAGTGCTCCCTTTTTCCTCTGTTGTACGACAAACTGTTGGTAAAGGTTTTTATAAGTCCCAGTATGTCATCAGATGATGATTCAAAGGGATTCAGGTTTAAATGCTCTCCGTCATTTTTAATTTTCCGATCCATAATAAAGGAAGTCTGCATGTAAAAATAGGACAGTGCTTTCTTGAACGGACTGCTGTTTTGCCAGACAATCGGATTGATTATAAAGGACTGCGAAAATCTGTTTTGGTTGGTTTTGATGTAAATTTGATTAGGTAAAAAGATTCGGGTATAGGTTGCTAAATCCGAAAAAGGGGCAATTTCAAATTCTTCCAGATCTTTTATTCCGTTGCCATTATAATCATTCCAGGTATATTTTCCCTGTCCGGCCGGAACTTCCACGTAAGTGTAATCCTGAAAAGGCATGGTTCCCGAATTAGTCTCGTAAAGGGTATTGCTTTGAATTAATTGATTAAAAAACTGATCGCCGTACTGCATTTTTGCGTTTAGTGAAGGCGTTGTTTTTAAGGCAGGATCGGTGTAATTCAATTGTCTGTAATTAAGGAACAGAGTTAGATCCCGGCTTTCTGTTTTGAACAGTTTGGTTTGTAAATTATAACTGTTTGAGGTGTTTACTCTTTGTAATAACCCGTTTTGAACACTGTCATTTATTCTTCTTGCATATCCCACTTGGACATACACTTTGGTACTGTCACCGTGTCCGGCATATATTCCGTATTCTGAAAAGCGCTGGCTGAGTAAAGAGAATTGCTGTGTCGCTTTATTTTTTTCCTGATTGTCTTCAAAACGGATTGTAGTTCCAACCCAATTTTTTTTGGAATTATAGCGGACATGCGAAAAGTTTCTTAAGAATTTGGAGGTATTTTCCAAGTCGTCACTTTTTAGAAAACTTCCGTCGTTTTTAATGCTCCAATTGGTAAATTCAAATCCCGCGTTGAGATTGTTTTTTATACCCGAATAGGCGTTGGAAAGATTCAGTTTCTGGAAAGCATAGGTTATTGAAGCTGTATTTTTAGAATTGGTAATTGGAATGAAATTAAAATTCAAACCCGTTCCCAATAAGCTCTGGTTTCCGGTTGTCGTGGTGTTGATGTTCCAGTCTCTGTAGAACTCGATGCTGTTGATGCGTTCTACGGGCTTGAAGTTAGCTTCTATTCCTTGAAAATTCAGGAAAGCATCAATATCCCATTTTTTGGAATACAGCCGTTGTTTGGCGTTTATTTCACCGGCCAGTCCCTTATTGTCGTTGTCATCCACAGAGGAGAATAAATTCTTGTCATTGTTGCTCACGGCCAGTTCAAAATCAACAGCCGTTTTTTCAGAAGGGTTGTATTTTCCAAAGAAAGTAGCGACTTGAGTTTTTACGGGTGCCGCCAATTGTATGATAGGCTGGTAGTTTCCCTGCGGGATACCGCTTACCGGAGCTGTATATTCAAATATTTTATCAACGCTGGTTGGATTTGTCAGTATGTAATTTCCTTTGGCTTGACCGACCAAACTAAACTGAACATTGTACAATTCGTCATCTGGATTTTTGGAATATTCATAAATGGTTTCTGTCCCGAGAATGGTTTTTTTGTACTGAATTTTATTCTCGTCATAGGTGTCGGAAACGGCTGAGGGAGCAGTCATTAAACTGGTGTTGTCTCCGGCTTCCGCCAAAATTTGAGCCTGCTCGCTGGAAAGGTTTTGCTGAACGGGCTGGTTTTTTAAATCATTTTCAGAATAAACCGCTGCTCCAAAATTCCACTTTTTGTCGGTGAAACTCCCACCGTCATAGGTAATGAACCGTGTGTAATTATTCTCCGAATATTGATACTCGACCACAATCCGCATTTCGGAAGTTATCGGGAATTGAGAAGTAAAAACGATTTCTCCCGAATTATAATCGATGATGTAGTCTAAGTTTTCTCCTCTTTTCAGTAAAACGCCATTAACATACACCCGCTCAGAACCTATGATGACCAAAACATATAATTCCCCGTTTTTTCCCACCAATTTATAAGGTCCCTGATTTCCTTCCTGGCCTTTGAAATTACTGCTGGCGTAATTTCCGGTAACCAGTCCGCCCGACGCAAAAATATTGGTTTTACTGTCTTCATTTCCAAAATTGACCGTAGCGGACAATCCCTGTATTTTTTTGTTGAAAGCAAGAAACCGGGTAGTGTTGTTGCCGATAAAGACGTCGCCGGCACGTACATTCCAGCTGTCTGTAAAAAGCTCCATGAAGATATTATCATACTGATTCAGCCGTTGCGAATAACTGCCTTCCTGAACCGGTATGTTTGTGTCTTTTATCGAAGCCCGGATACTTACTTTTTCGGATATTTTGCCCGTAATTTGAAAATCAAGATTTGAATTGACCACCGCGTTTTGATTGTTACCAACAGTAACTCCTCTGGAAAGGCTTCCCGTTGCCAACAGTCCATCAAATGGGATGTTTTTTGGCGCTGAAACGTTCTCTATTTTGTATAAATTCTGATTGGTTGCATCGTTGTCCAGTATTTTGCTTCTGTCGTAAATCGTATATTCTTTGGTTAAAATATCCGGAAGTTTTAGATAATGAACCGTCATGGAATCAGTAGGAGCAAAGTTTTTTTCTTTGAATAAAAGATAACCTTTGGGAAAGTTCGCTTCGTAGAAAGTACTGTCAATGATTTGGTTTTTGGAATCCAATACTTTGAAAAAGGAGGAGTTGATACTTACGGATTCCAAATGAATGGTATCTGTAGTAAAAGCAATTTTTTTGGAGGTGTAAGTCGAATCTATTTCTTGGGCCCGAAGTCCAGAAAAATAAAAAATGACCACCAAAAACAAGACTTTTTTCAGCATAAACAGTATAACTCCAATTTGCCAAAAATAGTGTTTATTATTTTATGATATGTTAATTGTGTAAACTGCGAAAGTGCATGTTTTATAAAATTGAAACAAAAAAAATGGAAGCCAAATCCTCAGCTTCCATTCTTTTAAAATTAACCTTATTGTTCAAGTAGTGTATTAATTCTCTTTGGTTACAATTTGCATGGTTTCCCTGCTCACTTGTTTCAGTAGAACTGTTTTGTTGTCTTCAACAGTCTGGGCAGCGTTTTCATTAAAGTGTCTGATGGTGTATAAAGTAACATTTTCGGTGAAATCCACTTTGAATTTTTTCGAAAGGATTGCGTTGCAGTCATTGAAGTTTCCAAATTTATCCTCCACACAAACCGAGAAACTTATGGCTGAATTCTGAATCAGGTTTACCTTCAATTTGAATTGGTGGAATAATCCAAAGATTTCGCTGATGTTTTCTTCCATGATGAAAGAGAAATCTATAGATGAAAGAGAAATCAATAATTGGTTTCTTTTTACAATAAAACAAGGCAGTGACGGTTCCAAATCCACACCTTTGGATACAGCAGTTCCTTTCAGCAACGGATTGATAAACGATTTTACGTACAATGGAATTTCCTTTTTCTGTAAAGGTTGTAATGTTTTTGGGTGAATTACCGATGCTCCGTAAAACGCCAATTCAATAGCTTCACGATACGAAATTTGATTCAGCAGACTTGCGTTTTCAAAATATCTTGGGTCGGCATTCATAACTCCGGGTACGTCTTTCCAGATGGTTACGCTTTCGGCATTAAGACAGTAAGCAAAAATTGCCGCACTGTAATCTGATCCTTCACGTCCTAAAGTGGTTGTAAAATTATTTTCGTCAGAACCCAGGAATCCTTGAGTAATGTTTAAGATTTTACGTTTTACGTTACTGGCGATATTCTTTTGTGTTAATTCCCAGTCGACTTCGGCATCACGGTAAGTAGAATCTGTTTTTACAAAGTTTCTAACGTCCAGCCATTGTGTCTGAATACCTTTGAAAGTCATAAAATGACTCAAAATAGTAGTCGAAATCAATTCTCCGTAGCTTACGATTTGGTCATAAACAAAATTGTAATTTGGAGATTTATTGTGAGCAAGGAAATACTCTAAATCGGAAAATTGAATATTCACTGCTGCAAAAACTTCATTCGTTTCATCTTCAAACAAATCCAGTAAGATTTGATTGTGGTATTTTTTTACTTCCTGTACCGATGAATTTAATTCAGGGGATTTGTCAAAATAATTTTTAATAACATCTTCAAGTGCATTAGTTGTCTTTCCCATTGCCGAAACAATCACTAACACATCTTCATAACCTACTTGTTGTAAAACGTCATAAACGTTTTTGATACCGGCTGCATCTTTTACAGAAGCACCGCCAAATTTAAATACCCTCATTTTTATTCAGAATTTTAGATTTCAAATTTTGGGATTTTACCCAAACAGAAACATATTTTATTTTAATTTTTTAATTTGTTGCTTATGAAATAGTCAATTCCAGCTTCATCCATTTGGGCAACGCGCCACTCATCTAATACTTTTGCGCCTGATTTTTTATAAAAATCAATAGCCGGTGTGTTCCAGTCCAAGACATTCCACTCGATTCTTCGAACCTTATCTTTCTTGCCTTGCTTGATGATTTCAGAATATAATGCATAACCCAATCCGGTTCCTCTCATACTGTCTTTGACTACTAAATCTTCCAAATGGATTGTTTTTCCTTTCCAGGTAGAATAGCGGTAATAATACAAAGCAATACCGACAATTTCTTTTGAGTGTCCGCTGGCGTTTTGTCCGTTTTCAACCTCGGCTACAAAAACATGAAACAGTGGATTTTCTCCAAAGCCGTCACGAACAAGATCTTCTTCGGTAATCAAAACAGCATCCGGTTCTTTTTCGAATGCTGCAAGCTCCTGAATTAAGGCTAAAACACCTTGCATATCCTCTTTTTTTCCTTTGCGTATTTTCATGATTTCGTATTATTATTCTTGAATTCTATTAAAAAACAGTCAAATTGCAACTTGTTTTTATGAAATATGTAGCAAATATACAATACTGACAAACTAACTAAGTATTATTCTTTTCATTTTCACAAAAAAAACGATATTTGTGACTTCAAATTAACTACAACGATTTCGTAATGG
>Ga0208398_100127_pt1 | contig 70120 bp, 58 predicted proteins | sample LakWasMe79_HOW10_2_FD_183905 | JGI IMG/M metagenome (GOLD analysis project Ga0208398, IMG submission 183905) | Freshwater sediment methanotrophic microbial communities from Lake Washington under simulated oxygen tension - Sediment Metagenome... | ecosystem: Environmental > Aquatic > Freshwater >...
GGTTCTGCGAAGCGAGGTAAAGGAGGAGCCGATGGCGCAGCCAGCGGCGGGGGACACGAGCGGAGTAGAGCCCCCAAGCGGCCTGATCACCGCCGGATCAACAGGCAGCAATGTGCCGACACCAGCCAGAATGTGAAGCACGAAATCGAGCGCCGCCGCATCGGGAGCAGAGCATGACGCAGGTCCGTCCCATCGTTCACCACATCCCCGTCTGCCCGTTCAGCCAGCGGCTGGAGATCCTGCTCACGCTGAAGGGCGCGGCCGACGCCCTCGAATTCCGCGTCGTCGACATCACCAAGCCGCGTGATCCGGGCCTGCTCGCCAAGACGCGCAACGCCACGGCGCTGCCGGTGCTGGAACTCGCCGACGGCCGCATCCTGAAGGAGAGCCTGGTGATCCTGCGCTACCTCGAGGACACGCTGGGCGGCCCGCCCGTCGCGCAGCGTGACCCATGGAAGCATGCGATCGAGCACCTAATCGTGCGCATGGAAGGCGACTTCGTGGCGGCGGGGTATCGGCTGCTGATGGCGCAGGACGAGACTCAACGCGCGGCGATGCGCGAGGGCATGCTCGAGCAATACACGAAGCTGAACGGCTTCCTGCTCGAGCACGCGCCGGACGGCCCTTTCCTGTTCGACTCGTTCGGCTGGGCGGAGACGGTCTACACGCCCTTCTTCTGGCGCTTCGAGTTCCTGCCCTACTACGAAGGCTTTGAACTGCCGGCGGACGCTCGCTTCGAGCGCGTGCGCGCCTGGCGCGCAGCCTGTCAGGCACACCCGGCCGCCCAGCAAGTCACTGCCGAGGAGATCGTGAAGCTCTACTACGACTATTCGCTCGGCGTGGGCAATGGCGCGCTGCCGGCGGGGCGGCAGCATTCATCGTTCGTGTTCCAGCCCGACTGGCGCAGCCGGCCGTGGCCACCGCGCGGCAAGCCGCGCCCTGCAGCGACGGATGCGGATCTCGGGCTCGCCTGAGCATCAGGCTGCCGGACCGGATGGGCGCTCGCGGCACGTTGCAGCCGTTGGGTCTGCTCTGCTTGCCAAGGCCATCGGGTGAGGGACTTCGCTCGTGTCCCCCGGCCCTGGCTGCGCCAGGTCCTCCTCCTTTACCTCGCTGCGCCCCTCACCCGACGCCCTTGGCACATCCACCGCCGTGCCCCTGCCAGGAAGTAGCGCGGCCGTGCTGGATCAGGTCGGCTGGGGGTTCTGCGAAGCGAGGTAAAGGAGGAGCCGATGGTGCAACCAGCGGCGGGGGACACGAGCGCAGTAGAGCCCCCAGTCGGCCTGATCACCGCCGGATCAACAGGCGGCAATGTGCCGACTCCAGCCCTTGCCATCACACACGCCTTTACTGCCCCTGCCGTGCATGCCCCATCGGATCGATCAGCTCGCCCTTCAGCAGATGCAGCGGCGCCTTGCGGTAGAGCCAGATGTCGTGGAAGGGGTCGCTGAGGATCTTGCTCATCCACACCAGGCCGGTCTGCACGTCCTTGATGATGAAGAGATGCAGGGTGCGGAACAGCAGGCCGCCCGCGCCCAGCCACAGCCACAGCCAGCCCAGCTGGTGCAGCCATTCGTTGGCATTGGTGGCCGGCGCGAACAGGCCGAACAGCCCCGGCTGCAGATAGAGGGCCAACGGCGCCGCCACCCACAAGGCCATCAGCACCACCTTGCGCCGCAGGTTGTAGCCGACCTTGATGGCCTCCTTGTGTGCGTGCGTGGCCTGGTTGACCTCGTCGTAGCCGCGCGGCTCGAAGAAGAAATGGCCGGCCTGGCGGGATGTCATGGACACCAGCCAGGCCAGCAGCGCGGCCACGGCGGGGTCGATGAACAGCAGGCCATAGGCCAGCACAAAGCTGATCGCGCTGAGCAGATGCAGGCTCTGGTTGATGCGGCTGTGGTGGTAGTAGCGATGATCGTCCCAGCGCTGCGTGGCCAGCGCCTGCATGAATGATGTCTTGTGCGTCACCTGGTTTCCTCTGCGATCTTTCTCATGACGCGATGGTGACCAGGGCCGGTGAAATTTCGGTGACGCCACGGTGCGGCGTTCGGCTCAACCGCGCCGTCACGCTGCTGTTGCAATCGCTGCCCATGATGGCTTCATGATGATGATGCCGATCAAGCCCAGCGCCGATGCCGAGATCGAGGTTGACGAACTGCCGCCGCGCCAGCGCTGCCTGCGCGTGGCCATCGTCACCGAGACCTATCCACCCGAGGTGAACGGCGTGGCGCGCACCGTCGCCTGCGTGGTGGAGGGCCTGCGTGCGCGCAACCATGGGGTGCAGCTGATACGCCCGCGCCAGGCCAGGCCCGAAGCAGGCGAAAAGGCGCAGGGAAGCAGCGGCGACGAGCGTTTCCACGAGGTGCTGATGCGCGGCCTGCCGATCCCGCGCTATCCGCATCTGCGCATGGGCATGGTGTCCAAGAAGACCCTGGTGAAGCTCTGGACGCTGCGCCGGCCCGACCTCGTGCACATCGCCACCGAGGGGCCGATGGGCTGGTCGGCGTTGCAGGCGGCGCGCTATCTGAAGCTGCCGATCTGCTCGGATTTCCGCACCAACTTCCATGCCTACAGCAAGCATTACGGCATCGGCTGGCTGCACAAACCCATCATGGGCTATCTGCGCAAATTCCATAACCACACCCAGTGCACCATGGTGCCGGATGCGGGCCTGCGCCGCGAGCTGCAGGCGCTGGGCTTCCAGGGCGTGAACGTGGTGGCGCGCGGGGTCGACACCACGCTCTTCAGCCCGGGGCGGCGCAGCGAGGCCTTGCGCTCCGCCTGGGGCGTGGCGCCGCAGGATCCGGTGGTCGTGCATGTGGGCCGGCTCGCGCCCGAAAAGAACCTGGGCACCCTGGTGGAGGCCTTCGAGGCCTTCCAGCGCCTGCAGCCGCGCGCCCGGCTGGTGCTGGTGGGCGACGGCCCGGCGCGCCGCGAGCTGCAGGCGCACCTGCCCGACGCCATCTTCGCCGGCATGCGCCATGGCGAGGACCTGGCCGCCCATTACGCCAGCGGCGATCTGTTCATCTTCCCCAGCATCACCGAGACCTTCGGCAATGTCACGCCCGAGGCCATGGCCAGCGGCCTGGCGGTGCTGGCCTATGACTACGCCGCCGCCTCGCAGCTGGTGCAGCCGGGCCTGAACGGCCAGCTGGCCCCGTTCGGCAACAGCCCCGAGTTCCTGCGCCAGGCCGTCGTGCTGGCCGAGGACCTGGCCGCGCTGCGCCGCATGGGCCAGGCCGCGCGCCAGACCGCCGAAGGCCTGAGCTGGGACAGCATCATCGGCAGCATCGAGGCCATCTACGCCTCGCTGGTCGACGGGCGGCCGTTGCCGCTGCTGCAGGGTTCAATGCGGGGCCAGGTCTTGCCCCAGGCGGTCTGAAGCGTTGCGGCGCTTCAGCATCAGCGCCAGCATCGCCAGCGCGATCAGGCTGCCGAACACCGTCAGCAGCGGCAGCAGCGGTGTGTCCAGCGCCAGCGCGCCCGCATAGGCGGCCAGCATCACGAGGATGCTCAGGTTCTCGTTATAGCCCTGCACCGCGATCGAGCGGCCGGCCGTCAGCAGCTGGTAGCCGCGCTGCTGCAGCAGCGCATTCATCGGCACCACCAAGAGCCCGCCCACCGCACCCACCGCCATCAGCATCGGCCAGGCCAGCGCCAGGCTGTCCACCCATGTCATCGCCACCAGCAGCAGGCCCAAGAGCACGCCCAGCGGCAGCACGCGCGCGGCCCGGCTCATGGGTACCAGGCGGCCGGCCAGGGCGGCGCCGGCCACCACGCCCACCGCCACCACCGCCTGCAGATAGGCGCCCTGGTCCAGGCGCAGGTGCAGCACCTGCTGCGCCCAGCGCAGCACCGCGAACTGCAGGGTCGCGCCCACGCCCCAGAACAGGGTGGTGACGGCCAGCGAGAGCCCGCCCTCGGCATCGCGCCAGAGCTTGCGGTTGGCGGCCATGAACTCGCGCAGCAACAGGCGCGGCCGGCGCGAGCAGGCCGGGTAGCGCGCGCCGCTGTCGCCCAGGCCCAGCTGCAGCAGCGCCGCCAGACCGTAGAGCGCGAGCAGCAAGGCCAGCGCGGCATGCAGTGGCTGGGCAAGACCTGACACCAACGCGGCGAACCAGGCGCTCACCAGGGCCCCGCCCAGCACCGTGCCCAGCAGGGCCGCGCTCACGACCGAGACCTCGATCCAGCCGTTCGCCGCCACCAGCTGGCGCGCCGGCACCAGCTCGGTGACGAGGCCGTACTTGGCCGGCGCATAGGCCGCGGCGCCCAGGCCCACCAGCGCGAACGCGACCACCGGATGCAGGCCCGCAATGAGTGCCAGGATGCCCAGCGTCTTGAGGCCGTTCATCCAGGCCATCAGCCTGGCCTTGGGCATCGCGTCGGCGAGCGGCCCGACAAAGGGCGCCAGCAGCACATAGGAGATCGTGAAGGAGAACTTCAGGAGCGGTGCCCACCAGCCGGGCTGGCCCTGGGCCTGCAGCAGGGCGATGGTGACGATCAGCAGGGCGTTGTCGGCCAGCGCCGAGGCGAACTGGGCCGCGATCAGCAGATGGAAACCGGGCGGCAGTTGTGACGGGCAGCGGGCAGCAGGCATGGGCCGATTGAGCCAGCGCCGCATGCCAGGGTGATGACAGTCACACAAGCTCCATAAACTTGCGCGCGATGAACATCGCTTCCACCAACTACGGCGCCAGCCCCGACGGACTGATCTGCGGCTACCACTTCGCGCCCGGCCGGCCCGGCACGGCGATCGACACCGGCGCGGCGCTGCAGTGGCTGCGCCAGGGTGAGGAGCCCGCTGCCGGCTTTGTGTGGCTGCACTTCAATCTCGCCCATGGCGCCAGCCTGGCCTGGCTGCAAGCCCATACCGGCCTGCCCGAGGATTTCTACCAGGGCCTGCGCGAGGGCTCGCGCTCCACCCGCATCACCCGCCATGGCGAGCATCTGCTGGGCGTGATCAACGACGTCACCTTCGACTTCAGCTTCGACCCCGAGGACGTGGCCACGCTGTGGCTGAGCCTGGAGGCCGGCCTGGTGATCACGGCGCGCAAGCATCCGCTGCGCTCGGTGGACCGGCTGCGCGCCGCCGCCAAGGCCGGCGAGGCGCTGGCCACGCCGCTGGCCCTGCTGGAGCATCTGCTCTCCGACCAGGCCGACGAGCTGCAGCACATCGTGCGCACCGCCAGCGATCGGGTGGACGACATCGAGGACGAGCTGCTGGCGCGCCGTCGCCTGCAGGGCAGCGACGAACTGCCGCGCCTGCGCCGCCTCTCGGTGCGGCTGCAGCGCCTGCTGGCACCCGAGCCCGGCGCGCTCCTGCGCGTGGTGGCGAATCCGCCGCGCTGGGTGAATGCGGCCGATCACGACAGCCTGCGGCGCGTCAACGATGAATTCGCGGTGGTGCTGCGCGACATCGCCTCGCTGCACGAACGCGTCAAGCTGCTGCAGGACGAGGCGGCGGCGCGCGTGGCCGAGGAGAACAACCGCAGCCTCTTCACCCTCACCATGGTGACCGTGCTGGCCCTGCCCATCAACCTGATCGCCGGCCTGATGGGCATGAATGTGGGCGGCATCCCGCTCGCCGAGCACGCGCACGGCTTCTGGCTGGTGCTGGGCCTGATCCTGGGCTTCACCGCCCTGCTGGGCTGGGTGGTGGTGCGGCGCCTGCGCGCCGGCCAGGGCTGAGGCTGGCCCCGATTCAGCCCGGCGCCGGCCAGGCCCGCATGGCCGCGGCCGCGGTGGCCATCAGGGTCTCGCGGCTGGCGCCGTCGGCGGCCTGCATGGACATGCCGCGCAGCACCGCCACATAGAAATTGCTCAGCGCCACCGCGTCGGTGCCGGCCGGCAGCTCGCCGTTCGCAATGCCCTGCTCGATGCGGCAGCGCATGCCCTCGTCGGCCTCGGCACGGCGCTTCGACAGGGCCGCCTGGATATGGGCCGAAGCCTCGGTGCAGTTGGTGGCCGCCATCGTCATCATGCAGCCCTTGGGATGGCAGGGCCGGGTCAGCTCCTCGGCCGATTCTTCCAGGCAGCGCTGGATCGCCAGAAAGGCGCTGGGCTCCTCGCGCAAGGCCCGCATATAGCCGCCGCCGGGGCCGCTGGCGTAGCGCTCGATGGCCTCCAGGAACAGGCGCTCCTTGTCGCCGAAGGCGGTGTAGAGGCTGGGCGCGGTGATGCCCATGGCGGCGGTCAGTTCGCTGATGGAAGCAGCCTCGTAGCCGCGCTGCCAGAACACGCGCATGGCCTGCTCCAGCGCCTGCTCGCGGTCGAATGACAAAGGCCGGCCACGGGGCTTGCAGGCCTTGGCACAGGGGTCTTTGTTGATTTCCATAGCGATCGATAATAAATGTCTTGACGCCTAAAAACAAGGCGACTACATTCCAGCTCACTAACCGTAATGGTCGTTACGGAATTATGAACGGGGAGTTTGCATGTTCGCCATTGTCGTCCCTGCGCGCTGTTGTTGATCCTGCAGCCCGCCGTGCCCTGAAGTCTCTTTCGCCGGCACGCTGAACCCCTTGTACCCCGCTGTTCGCCGGAGTCGCGTGACCCCGGTGCAGCCGCCGCTTTGTCCAAAAGATCCCTGCTTTGGAGTCTTCATCACCATGTCTTCACAACATCACGCCAGCAAGCGCCGCCTCTGGCTGGCCGGTTCCGCCTTCACCGCACTGACCGCCCTCACCGCGATCTCGGCCGCCATCGTCGGCCTCAGCCCCGCCGAGGCCGAGGCGCCGCCGGCCGCCCCGCCCGCCACCCCGGTCTCGGTGGCCGCGGTGCAGGCGGTGGATGTGGCCACCTGGGACGAGTTCTCCGGCCGCCTGGAGGCGGTGGAGCGCGTCGAGCTGCGCCCGCGCGTGCCGGGCACGGTGCAGACGGTGCATTTCCGCGAGGGCGCGCTGGTGCGCCAGGGCGATCTGCTGATCAGCCTGGACCCGGCCCCCTATGCCGCCGAGGTGGAACGTGCCGAGGCCCAGGTGGCCGCCGCCAGGGCGCGCGCGCTCTACACCGCCAGCGATGTGGCGCGCGCCAGGGCGCTGTGGGCCGAACAGGCGATTGCCCAGCGCGAGCTCGACGAGCGCAGCAATGCGCAGCGCGAGGCCGATGCGAACCTGCGCGCCGCCCAGGCCGGCCTGCAGGCCGCCAAGCTCAATTTGAGCTACACGCAGCTGCGCGCGCCGGTGGCCGGCCGCGCGGGCCGGCTGGAGATCACGGTGGGCAACCAGGTGGCCGCCGGCCCCAGCGCACCGCTGCTGACCACCCTGGTGTCGGTGAGCCCGATCTACGCCAGCTTCGATGCCGACGAACAGGTCATCGCCAAGGCGCTGGGCCAGCGCCGGCAGCTGGAGCGCATCCCCGTGCAGATGGGCACCATGGCGGCCGAGGGCACGCCGCTGGAAGGCCGGCTGCAGCTGATCGACAACCAGGTCAACGCCAGGAGCGGCACGGTGCGCGTGCGCGCCCTGTTCGACAACAAGGACGGCAGCCTGATGCCCGGCCAGTTCGCGCGCCTGCGCATGGGCCAGGCCGGCAAGACCTCGGCCCTCTTGATCAACGAGCGTGCCGTCGGCACCGACCAGAGCAAGCGCTTCGTCTTCGTGGTGGGGGCCGACAACAAGGCCGAGTACCGCGAGGTCAAGCTGGGTGCCGCGGTGGGAGAAAAGAGCGGGCTGCGCATCGTCAGCGCCGGACTGAAGCCGCAGGAGCGCATCGTCGTGAACGGCCTGCAGCGCGTGCGCCCCGGTGCGGCGCTGGCCCCCACCCTGGTGGCAATGGATGCCAAGCCCGAGCTGCAGGCCAAGGCCGCCTCTGGCGACAAGAGCTGAGCCGCAGGAGCGCATTCAAATGAATTTATCGAAATTCTTCATCGACCGGCCGATCTTTGCCGGCGTGCTCTCGGTGCTGATGCTGCTGGCCGGCCTGATCGCCGTGCGCGGCCTGCCCATCTCCGAGTATCCCGAGGTGGTGCCGCCCTCGGTGGTGGTGCGCGCCCAGTACCCGGGTGCCAACCCCAAGGTGATTGCCGAGACCGTGGCCACGCCGCTGGAGGAGGCGCTCAACGGCGTGGAAGGCATGCTCTATATGGGCAGCCAGGCCACCACCGACGGGCTGATGACGCTCACCGTCACCTTCAAGCTCGGCACTGATCCCGACAAGGCCCAGCAACTGGTGCAGAACCGCGTCTCGCAGGCCGAGCCGCGCCTGCCCGAGGAGGTCAAGCGCCTGGGCGTCACCACCATCAAGAGCTCACCCGACCTGACCATGGTGGTGCACCTGCTCTCGCCCAGCGGCCGCTACGACATGACCTATCTGCGCAATTACGCGCTCTTGAACGTCAAGGACCGGCTGGCGCGCCTGCAGGGCGTGGGTGATGTGCAGCTGTTCGGCTCGGGCGATTACGCGATGCGCGTCTGGCTCGATCCGCAGAAGGTGGCCCAGCATGGGCTATCGGCCGGCGATGTGGTGGCCGCGATCCGCAGCCAGAACATCCAGGCCGCCGCCGGCGTGGTGGGCGCCTCGCCGGGCCTGGCGGGTGTGGACACCCAGCTCTCCATCAATGCCCAGGGCCGCCTGCAGAACGAGGAGGAATTCGGCGACATCATCGTCAAGACCGAGGCCGCAAATGGGTCCACGGCGATCACGCGCCTGCGCGAGCTCGGCCGCATCGAGCTGGGCGCCTCGGGCTATGCCTTGCGCTCGCTGCTGGACAACAAGGACGCGGTGGCCGTGCCCATCTTTGCCGCGCCCGGCTCCAACGCGATCCAGATCTCCGACCAGGTGCGCGCCACCATGGCCGAGATCAAGACCCATATGCCCGAGGGCGTGGAGTATTCGATCGTCTACGACCCCACCCAGTTCGTGCGCGCCTCCATCGAGTCGGTGGTGCACACGCTGCTGGAGGCGGTGGCCCTCGTCGTGCTGGTGGTGATCCTGTTCCTGCAGACCTGGCGCGCCTCCATCATCCCGCTGCTGGCGGTGCCGGTGTCGGTGGTGGGCACCTTTGCCGTCATGCATCTGTTCGGCTTCTCGATCAATGCGCTGAGCCTGTTTGGCCTGGTGCTGGCGATCGGCATCGTGGTGGACGACGCCATCGTGGTGGTGGAAAACGTCGAGCGCAATATCGAGGCGGGGCTGAGTCCGCGCGACGCCACCTACCGCGCCATGCGTGAAGTGTCGGGTCCGATCATCGCGATCGCCCTGGTGCTGGTGGCGGTGTTTGTGCCGCTGGCCTTCATCAGCGGCCTCACCGGCCAGTTCTATCGCCAGTTCGCGCTCACGATCGCGATCTCCACGGTGATCTCGGCGATCAACTCGCTGACGCTCTCGCCCGCCCTGGCCGCCCTGCTGCTGCGCGGCCACGACGCGCCCAGGGACGCGCTGACCCGCGCCATGGACCGCCTGCTGGGCCGCTTCTTCGCCGGCTTCAACCGCTTCTTCAAGCGCGGCTCCGAGGCCTATGGCGGCGGCGTGCAGCGCGCCATCGCGCGCAAGGCTGCGATGCTGGTGCTGTATGCCGGCCTGGCGCTGCTGACGGTGGGCCTGTTCAAGGCCGTGCCCGGCGGCTTCGTGCCGGCGCAGGACAAGCAATACCTGATCGGCTTTGCCCAGCTGCCCGACGGTGCCACGCTGGACCGCACCGAGGACGTGATACGCCGCATGGGCGAGATCGCGCTCAAGACACCGGGCGTCGAGCATGCGGTGGCCTTCCCGGGCCTGTCGATCAACGGCTTCACCAACAGCTCCAACTCGGGCATCGTGTTCACGCCGCTCAAGCCCTTCGATGAACGCCGTGGCAAGGGCCTCAGCGCCGGCGAGATCGCGGGCAACTTGAACGCCCAGTTCGGCCAGATCCAGGACGCCTTCATCGTCATGTTCCCGCCCCCGCCGGTGCAGGGCCTGGGCACCACCGGTGGCTTCAAGCTGCAGCTGGAAGACCGCGGCGGCCTCGGCTACGAGGCGCTGGACCAGGCCGTCAAGGCCTTCATGGCCAAGGCCTACCAGAGCAAGGAGCTGGCCGGCATGTTCTCCAGCTACCAGGTCAACGTGCCCCAGCTCTATGCCGACATCGACCGCAGCAAGGCGCGCCAGCTGGGCGTGGCGGTGACCGACATCTTCGACACCATGCAGATCTACCTGGGCAGCCTGTATGTGAACGACTTCAACAAGTTCGGCCGTACCTATTCGGTGCGCGTGCAGGCCGATGCCGCCTACCGCGCGCGCGCCGAGGACGTGGGCCAACTGAAGGTGCGCTCAAGCAGCGGCGAGATGGTGCCGCTGGCGGCGCTGATGAAGGTCGAACATGCGGTGGGCCCGGAACGCGCGATGCGCTACAACGGCTTCCTCTCGGCCGACATCAACGGCGGCCCGGCCCCGGGCTTCAGCTCGGGCCAGGCCCAGGACGCCATCAAGCGCATCGCCGCCGAGACCCTGCCGCCCGGCATCAGCTACGAATGGACCGAGCTGACCTACCAGGAGATCCTGGCCGGCAACTCCGCGCTGTGGGTGTTCCCGCTCGCCATCCTCCTGGTGTTCCTGGTGCTGGCCGCGCAGTACGAGAGCCTGACCCTGCCGCTGGCCATCCTGCTGATCGTGCCGATGGGCCTGCTGGCCGCGATGACCGGCGTGTGGCTCACCAAGGGCGACAACAACGTCTTCACCCAGATCGGCCTGATGGTGCTGGTGGGGCTGTCGGCCAAGAACGCGATCCTGATCGTCGAATTCGCGCGCGAGCTCGAGTTCGCCGGCCACACACCGCTTGCCGCGGCGATCGAGGCGGCGCGCCTGCGCCTTCGCCCCATCCTGATGACCTCGATGGCCTTCGTGATGGGCGTGCTGCCGCTGGTGCTGGCCACGGGCGCTGGCTCGGAGATGCGCTCGGCCATGGGCGTGGCGGTGTTCGCCGGCATGATTGGCGTGACCGCCTTCGGCCTCTTCCTCACCCCGGTGTTCTATGTGGCGCTGCGCCGCCTCACTGGCAACCGCCCGCTCAAGCTGCATGGCGAGGTGCCGCACCTGGAGGCCTTTGCCGGCACGCCCGCGCTGCCCGAGCCGAATTTTGCTGGCGGCGATGCCCGGCCCCTGCCGGCCGCGCCGCGCCATCCACAAGACTGAGGAGCAAATGATGAGAAACAGACTAACTCCGTTGTTGTCTACCCTGCTACTAGCCGGCTGCGCCAACCTCGCCGTGCCCGAGCCCCATGCGATGCCGGCCACGCCGGCAGCCTTCTCGCATGGCGCCGCGGCCGGCCAGCCGAGCGCTGTCGATGCGCCCTGGTGGCAGGCCTTTGCCGACCCGCAGCTCGACGCCCTGACCGAGCGCGCGCTGGCCCACAACACCAGCATCCAGCAGGCGGCCGCGCGCCTGGCCCAGGCGCGCGCGCTCCTGCGCAACAGCGATGCGGCGCGTGCGCCGCAACTCAATGTGAACGCGGGCGCCGCCCGCCAGGGTGGCGATGCCGCACGTGCCGCCGGCACGGCCGGCACCACCCTCACGGCGGGTGTGAGCCTGGCCTATGAGATCGACGTGATGGGCCGGCTCAGCCAGGCCAGCCAGGCCGCCAGCCTGGATGCGCAGGCGCGCGACGCCCTGCTGCAGGCGACGAGGCTGCTGGTGCAGAGCGATGTGGCGCAGGCCTATTTTTCGCTGCGCGCGCTGGACGCCGAACGCGCCCTGATGCGCGACACCGTGGCCGCCTACCAGGCCACGCTGGCGCTCACCGAGAAGCGCCATGCCGCCGGCGACATCGCCGAGCTGGATGTGGTGCGGGTGCGCACCGAGGTGGCGGCCACCCAGGCCCAGGCGATCGCGCTGGAACGCCGCCGCGCCGAGCTCGTGCATGCGCTGGCGCTCTTGGCCGGCGAACTGCCCGGCAGTCTCAGCATGGCTGAGGCTGCTTGGCCCGAGGCCCTGCCGCAGATCCCTGCCGGCGTGCCCAGCACGGTGCTGGCGCGCCGCCCGGATGTGCAGGCGGCGCAAGCGAGCCTGCGGGCCGCGCAGGCTCGCCTGGGCGTGGCGCAGAAGGCCTGGTTCCCCAGCCTGGCGCTCACCGCCTCGGCGGGCGGCGCCTCGCCCGAGCTGTCCGATCTGTTCAAGTCATCGGCCGGGCTGTGGGGCATCAACGCCTTGCTGAGCCTGCCGCTGCTGGACGGCGGCCGGCGCGTGGCCGGCGTAGAGAGCGCGGCGGCCCAGGCCGATGCCGCCGCAGCCAGCTACCGCGAGCAGGTCTTGCAAGCCTTCAAGGAGGTGGAGGACCAACTCGTCGCACTGCAGACCCTGGCCGAACAGGCCCAGGTGCAGGCCCAGGCGGTGAGCTCCGCCACGCGCGCGCTGCAGCTCTCGGATGCGCGCTACCGCAATGGGCTGGTAAGCCAGCTGGAGCTGCTGGACGCGCGCCGCAGCGAGTTGAGCCTGCGCCGCCAGGCCCTGCAGCTGCGCGCGGCGCAGTACCAGGCCACGGTGGGGCTGATCAAGGCGCTGGGCGGCGGCTGGGGCTGAGCCCGCGCCTGCACCGCCAACTCAATCGCGCGCCTGCGTCAGCCACCAGGCTGCGGCCTGGCCACGGCTGGCCAGGCCCAGCTTGGTGAGGATGTTGGCGACATGGCGCTTGACGGTATGCGGGCTCAGGTCCAGCTCGCGCGCAATCAGCTTGTTGGCCGAGCCCCGGGCCATCAGGGCCAGCACCTCCTGCTCGCGCGCGCTGAGGCCCTCGGTCGCCGCCGGCGCGGCCGCGGCCGCGGGCGCAGTGCTGGCGGGCTCGCCCCAGGCGCGCAGCTGCGCCAGCGCCGCGGCGGGCAGCGCAGCGCCCCAGGCCAGCGCGGCCAGCTCGCGCAGGGCCGCTAGCGCGAACAGCGCGCCGCCGGGCTGGGCCTCCGCCAGGCAGGGCGCCAGCAGGGTGGCGGCCGCCGCCAGATCATGGCGCCGCGCCAGCAGCAGGGCCAGGCGCACGCGCACCTCGGCCACCTGGCCATAGAGGTCCTGCGCGTTTTCGTCGCTGAGCGCCTGGCGCCAGCTGGCCTCGGCCTCGGCGAAGCGGCCCTGCTGCCAGGCCAGGCTGCCGCGCAGGCCCCAGAGCGGATGCAGGCGCTGCGGCGTGGTGTCGCTGAGCACGGGGCTCAGCGCATCCAGGCGCTGCAGGCGTTCGGCCAGGCCGGCCGCGTCCGCGCAGCTGGCCGAGATGCGCGCCGCCAGGAACAGGCTGTGCCACATGCCCCAGTCGCCATAGCCGCGCGGATGCTCCTGCAGGCGCTGCCGCGTCTGCGCCAAGGCCTGTTCATGCTCGCCCTGCAAGAGCGCCAGCACGGCGCGCAGGGCCAGGCCATGGTGGCGGGCGATCGCCTGCTCGCCGGTCCATTGCGCATCGGCCTCGGCACGCGCCAGCAGCTGGTGCGCATCGTCCAGCCGGCCCTGCCAGGTCTGCACCCAGGCCTGGGTCAGCAGGGCCAGGCCGCGCAGCGGCAGGGGCTGGTCGCCCACCACCGCCAGCGCGCCCTCGGCCCAGCGCGCCAGCCAGGGCGAGATGCCGCGGCACAGGGTCTGGCGCGGCGGCGGCACGGTGGCAAACCACAGACCCGGTTCGAGCTGGCGCTCCAGCTGTTTCACCAGCTCGGCAAAGGCCGGTGCCACCGCGTTGAAGTGGCAGGATTCCAGCGCCAGCCAGGTGCGCGCCAGCGCCAGCGCGGCCTGGGTTTCGAGGTCTTGGCTGCCCTCCGCCATGATGTCGGCCTCCAGCTCGGCCACCAGCTCGCCGGCCTGCGCCAGCCGCCCCAGCGCCACCAGGGTGATGGCGCGATGGGCGCGTGCACGGCCGGCCTGCAGCGCCGCGCCGCGCGCGCCGAACAGGCGCTCGGCCAGGGCCAGATGGTGCTCGGCTTGGCGGCTTTGCCAGCTGGCCCAGTCCACCATGCCCTGCACACGCTGCAGCTCGGCGCTGCTGGCGGCCAGGTCGGCCGGGAACTGCTGGCACAGGCGCCGCAGGATCTCGACCCCACCGCGCTGCGGCGCGATGCCGGGCGCGGCCTCCAGCAGGGCCGCGGCCGCCTGCTCGTGGGCGCCGGCGGCCAGCATCAGGCCCTGGCGGCGCACCGCATCGGTCTCCACCGCGGCGGCGCGCAACAGCAGCGCCGCCTCGTCCTGCGGGCGCTCCTGGCGCAGGCGGTGGCGCAGCGCGTCGCGGAACAGATCGTGCAGGCGCAGCGTCGGCTGCGCCTCGTCGATCAGCACCGCGAACAGGCCCTGGCGCTGGATCGCCTCCAGCCAGCGCGCCGGCCGCGCCTCGCCGCTGACGGCGGCACAGCGCGCCGGGTCCAGCTCCTGCAGCACCGAGGTGTCGAGCAGGAAGCGGCGCAGCTGCGGGTCCAGGCCCGCCAGCACCTCGCTGGTGAGCAGCTCGAAGGCGGCGCGGTCGATGCTGGCCTCGCTGCGCGGCTCGCCGCTGAGGGCGCCACTGAGCGCCAGCCGCAGGCCGGCCGGCCAGCCAGCGCTGCGCGCATGCAGCTGGCGCGCCGCCGCCTCGCCAAGGCCCGCGGCACACAGCAGCTCGCAGCTCTCGGCCTCGCTGAAACGCAGCTGGGCCTCGCCGAACTCCACCAGCGCGCCGCTGCCGCGCAGCCGCGCCAACCGCAGTGCCGGGGCCTGGCGTGCCGTCATCGCGAGGCTCCAGCGCGGGCTCAGGTATTGCAGCAGCAGGTCCAGAAAGCGCAGCACCGGCTCGCTGGCGAGGTGCTGCACATCGTCCAGCGCGATCACGCCACGCGGCGCCTCGCAGGCATCCAGCGCATTCGCCAGCGCCGCCACCAGCTCGGGCAGGGCCTCGCCGCGGCCGGCCAGGTCCAGCAAATGCTCGGGCGCGACGCGCCAGGGCGGGTCATAGGGCTCCAGCGCGGTGAGCAGGCATTCGATCAGCTGGCGCAGTTCGTCGCCCGCCTCCAACGAGACCCAGACGCGCGCCCAGTCGGCCGGCTGCTGCTCCAGCACGCGCGCCAGCAAGGCGGTCTTGCCGAAGCCGGCGGGCGCGCTGAGCAGCACCGCTTGCGCCTCGCCCAGGGCCTGGGCCAGCAATTGCTCCAGGGCCGGGCGGGCCAGCAGGGTGGCGCCACGCAGGCGTGGGGGGCGGATCTTGGAAGCCGGGAACACCATGCCCGGATCTTAAGAGCCGCGGCAGCTCAGTTCGCCGCCAGCCCCGCCGAGCCCATCGGCAGGCCGCCCACCGCACCCAGGGGCATCAGCGCGCCGTCGTGGCCGATCTTGAACGAGACGATCTGCAGGCTGCGCGAGGCCAGCACATGCAGCTGCTGCCCGTCCGGCGTGGCCGCCGCGTCGAGCGCGCCGGCGTTGGTGCCGGTGAGGCCGGCCTGCGCCGCCATCAGGCTGATCGCGCCATGCGGGCCGATGGCATAGCTGCTGATGCTGCTGCTGCCGGCGTTGGAGACATAGGCATAACGCCCATTGGGCGTGACCGCCACCCAGCAGGCCGCGGTCTGGGTGGTGGGCACGGCCGCACTCACCAGCTGCGGGCCCTTGAAGGGCCGCTCGCCGAGGCGGTAGGACGAGACCGAGCTGGCGCCGGCGGCGCCGCCCTGGGCCTCGCTGACGATCAGCTGGTCGCGCTGCGTGACGGCAAAGCCGAAGGGCGTCTGGCCGGCCGAGGGCGTGAGCAGGCGCGCGCCCAGGCTGCCATCGCGGCGCACCGGGTAGGAGCTCAGCACATTGGTGGCGCGCTCGCTCACCACCAGCACATCGCCATCGTGGTCGAAGCCGAGCTGGCCGGGTGCGGTGCCGCCCGCGGCCGAGAGACCGCGCACGCCATCGGCCAGCGGGCTGAGCATGCCGCGCTGGTTGCGGAAGCCCACCACATTGCCGCTGCCGCCGGCATTCAGCACATAGACCAGGCCGTCGTTCTCGGCCACGCTGGTGGGATTGAGGCCGCCCGAATCGACCACCGAGCGCAGCACCAGGCCGGCATGGCCCAGCTCGAAGGTCGAGAGCGTGTTGGAGCGCGCGTTCACCACGAACAGGTAGCGGCCGCTGCTGCTGAGCGTGACCGCGCCCTGCGAACCCAGGCCGGCGCCGCTGCCCAGGCCCTGGGTGGGCACACGGCTCATCAGGGTGGCCGGCCCGGCGGCGGCGCGCGCGTAGACCAGCACCTCGTTGCCGCTGGCGGCATTGGTGCTGGTGAAGATCTTGCCGTGGCGCAGGCCGCCATCGCCGTCGGCGTCATGGTGGGCCAGCGCGGGTGCGGCCAGGCCGGCGGCGGCCAGGCCCAGGCTCAGCAGGCGCACGAAACGGCGGCGCTGAAGAAGGGAAGTGATTTGCATAGGGGTCTCCGATGGGTGGGGCTGCAGGGCAGGCTGCCGTGCATGCATGCTTGCCGGTAGCAAGCGCCCCGGCCACCCTCGGTCGCCCTGGTCCATCGGATCCTTACGAGTTCACGCGCCGCGCAAACCGGTGACAGCGCGGGCGTAATGAAAACGCCGCCGTCACGACTAAGGCGCGAGGATCAGGCGCGCAGCGCGGCGTTCAGCTGGTCCACCACCTCGGCCCAATCGGCATCGCCGGCCAGCTCCTCGCGCAGGAGCGTGGCCTGGGCGGGGCTCCAGAACGGCGCATCGGCCAGCAGCACGCTGGGCGGCAGCGGCGCATGCGTACGCACGAAGCCGGCGATCGCGGCCGCGTCATTGGGCAGGCCCAGCTGGGCGAACAGCTCGGAAAAACGGTGGAAAGACTGGTCCATGATCAGCGCTCCTCGGCGGCGACGACGGCCGCCCCATAGATGTTGCAGAAGTCCTCGGGCATGCGCCTTGCGCGCCCGCTGCTCAGCTCGATGCACACCAGCTCCCAGCGGCCGCGCAGCACGGTGGCGCCGTCGCGCTCGCGCTTGAGCTGGAAGCGGCGCTCCATCGTCAGCTTGCCGTCGCTGGCCGACAACCAGGTGGCGAGGGTCAGGTCTTCACCCAGCAGGGTGGGCAGCAGATAGTCGTAGCTGCCGTGGCGTATCGCCATCGCGCGATCCAGCCGCCGGTAGTCGTCCAGGCTCAGGCCCAGCGCCTCCGAATGGGCCCAGGCCACCTGCTCGCACCATTGCACATAGACGGCGTTGTTGGTGTGGTTCAGGCCGTCGATATGCTCGGGCTGCGGGCTGACGGGCAGGGTGAAGGGCAGCGGGTGATCCCAGGCCATGGCAATTGAGGACGATTGGAACGGATCGCGCCATTAGACCCGAGCCAGGCGCCGATTCAAGCCATCGTCATGTCATGGTGGCCCGGCCGCTCCGGCGGCGCCACCCAGGCCAGCAGGGTCTCGGACAACTGGCTGGGATCGATCGGCTTGGACACATGGGCGTTCATGCCCGCGGCCAGGCATTCCTGCTTGTCCTCATCCATCGCCGCGGCGGTCATCGCGATGATGGGCAGGTGGACGGCCTGCGGCAGGCCGCGGATCACCCGGGTGGCCTGGATGCCGTCCATATCGGGCATCTGCATGTCCATCAGCACCACATCGAAGCGCTCGCGCTTGACCCAGTCCACCGCCTCCTGGCCATTGTTGGCCAGCGTCACCACCAGGCCCGCCAGCTCCAGGAAGGCACTGGCGACCTGCTGGTTGACGAGGTTGTCCTCCACCAGCAACACGCTGGCGCCGCGCAGCGCCTGCAGGGTGTCGGCCAGACCCAGCTTGTGCTCGCTGGGCGGCAGCGCCGGTGCGGCATCGCCATGCTGCAGGCCCAGAATGGCCTCGAACAGGCGCGAGGGCGTGATCGGCTTGAGCAGCACGGTGACGGCCGGCAGCCCCTGCACGGCGGCCTCCACCTCCTCGCGCGCCTGCAGCGTCGTCATCACCACCACCGCCAGCGGCGCGGCCTCGTGCTGGCTCACGATGGCGCGCGCCTGCTGCAGCAGCTCGAGTCCGGCGGTCTTCCAGTCAAGCAGCAGCAGCTCATAGTGCGCCCAGGGGTGGGCGCGGCGCAGCCTCAGCAGGGCCTCGTCGGCAAAGCTGGCGCTGCCGGCCTGGAAGCGCCAGCTCTGCAGCGTCTGCTGCAGGATCAGGCGCGCGGTGGGTTGGCCGTCCAGCACCAGGGTGCGCATGCCGCGGATGCGGTGCAGGTCGATGCGCTCGGCCGCCTGACCCGCGAAGCCGAAGCGCGCCGTGAAGCTGAAGCAGCTGCCCGCGCCGGGCTGGCTCTGCACGGCGATCTGCCCCCCCATCATCTCGACCAGGCGCTTGCAGATCGCCAGCCCCAGGCCGGTGCCGCCGTACTTGCGCGTCACCGAGGCGTCGGCCTGCTCGAAGGCCTGGAACAGGCGCGCCGCCTGCGCCGCGCTCAGGCCTATGCCGGTGTCGCGCACGCTGAAGCGGATCTCGACCTGGTCGACGCCGCGGCCTACGGCCTCGGCGCCAATCACGATCTCGCCACGCGGGGTGAACTTGATGGCATTGCCCACCAGGTTGTTGAGCACCTGGGCCAGGCGCAGGGCATCGCCACGCAGGCGCTGGGGGATCTGCTCGTCGATCTCGAAGAACAGCTCCAGCCCGGCCGCCTCGATGCGGGCAGAGAACAGATTGCCGACGTTCTCAATGGTCTCCTCGGGGCTGAACTCCTCCTGCTCCAGCACCACCTTGCCGGCCTCGATCTTGGAGTAGTCGAGGATGTCGTTGAGCAGGCCCAGCAAGGCCTTGGACGAGGTCTGCACCTTGCCGAGATAGTCGCGCTGGCGGCGCTCCAGCGGGGTCTCCAGCACCAGCTGGGTGAGTCCGATGATGGCATTCATGGGCGTGCGTATCTCATGGCTCATGCTGGCCAGGAACAGGCTCTTGGCCGCGGTGGCCGCCTGCGCGGCATCGCGCGCCGCCATCAGGTCCAGGCTCTTGCGATGCTCGTCTTCATGCGCCCGTACCAGGCGCGCATACAGCATGCCGTTTTCCAGCAGCAGCTCCAGCAGCACCACGCTGCAGGCCAGCAGGCCATAGACGCGACCGGCATAGAAGCCGAGGTCGTAGCGGCCCGCGTTGAGCATGGCCGAGAGCGCGATGTCCAGCAGCCAGGCACCCAGCACCACCATCAGCCAGAGATCCAGCACCGCATGCGGGCGCCGCCGCCACAGCGCCAGCAGGGCCACCAGGCTGAACAGCCAGACGCTGGCCACCGTGCCTTGCATCGCCGGCGTGTAGTGGTTGGCGTCCATGATGGCGGGCAGCAGGGCCTGGCCGCGCGTGGCCAGCAGCAGCAGGCCCAGGCCCAGGGCGATCGCCAGCGGCGGTGCGGCCAGGCCGAGCCGGCGCCAGCGCGGCGCCGCTGCCAGCGGCTTGAGCAGCGCATAGCCCAGCACAAAAAGCGGGAAGCCGCCGTGCCAGAACATATAGATCCAGGCCGTGCTCTGCGGCCCCGCTCCCAGCAGGCCGCCGGGCGCGAACAGGCCCGGGAAGGTGAGCGCGTGCCCCACCGTCATCAGCGCCGAGAACAGATAGCCCGAGCCCAGCACCAGCAGGGCCGGTGCACGCAGGATGCGGTACTGGCCGAACATCAGCACCGCGGTGATCAGGTCGATCAGGATCAGCGCCGCCTCGTAGGCCGGGATGAAGGCGGCCACCGGCGCCAGCGGCTGGCGCGCATAGGGCGCCAGCAGCGCAAAACCGAGCAGCGAGCCCAGCGACACGATGAGGGCGCGCCGCGTTTCGGCACGGCCGGCGGGCTGGTTCAGCAAAAAGGCGATGTCGGTGGCGGGAGCATCGAGCGGGCTGAACTTCATCGCGACTCCTTCGAACGTCCCCGGCGGCTCAGGACGCGCCGGCCGGGGCATCGGGCCCCTGCACCGGAATCCAGACATGGAAGCAGCTGCCCTGGCCGGGCTCGGACTCGACCTCGATACGCCCGCCATGCTTTTGCACGATGGAGAAGGAGAGCGAGAGCCCCAGGCCGGTGCCCTTGCCGACCGGCTTGGTGGTGAAGAAGGGCTCGAAGATGCGGCGCCGCAACTCCTCGCTCATGCCCTCGCCGGTATCGCGCACCGAGATGCGCACCGCATCGCCGATGGCCCGCGTGCTCAGCGTGATGACGCCGCGCTCGGCGATCGCGTGCGCCGCATTCACGATCAGGTTCATGAACACCTGATTGAGCTGGGCCGCCAGGCAGCGCACCGCCGGCAGCTCGCCATAGTCCTTGCGCACCTCGGCCTTGTACTTGACCTCGTTCATCACCACATTGAGCGTGGATTCCAGCCCGGCATTGATGTCGGCCTCCTGCCAGTCCGACTGATCCACGCGCGAGAAGTCCTTCAGGTCCTGCACGATCTTCTTCACGCGCACCAGCCCGTCGTCGCTCTCGCTCAGCAACTGGGGCAGGTCTTCGCTGATGAAGTCCATGTCCACCTCGCGCCGCAGCGCCGTCAGCTGCGCGCCCACCGCCGCCGGCTGCTGGCTCAGGTCGAGCCTGGCGTAAAAGCCCAACAGCCTGAACATGGCGTCCACATAGCGCCTGAGCGTGCCCAGGTTGGAGCTGACAAAACCGATCGGGTTGTTGATCTCATGCGCCACGCCGGCCGCCAACTGGCCGATGGAGGCCATCTTCTCGGACTGCAGCAACTGGTTCTGCGCCTCTTCCAGGCGCGCATTGGTTTCCTTGATACGCTCGAAGTTGCGTTGCAGCTCGCCCTGCACGCGCCGGACCTCGGTGCGGTCCTGCAACAGCCACCAGGTGCCGGCCTTGGGCGCATGCGGGTCGGCCAGATACGCAATCACCTGCACCCAGATCTTGTTGCCCCTGGCGGTGCACATCTCCATTTCGTGCAGCAGGGACTCTCCCCGCAGCAGCGCCGCATCGGCCACACGACCCAGCTCCTGGTAGGCCGCCTCGCTGGCAAAGAAATCGCGGCGGCTCATGCCCACCGGCGAGCGCTCGCCCAGCTCGAAGATCTCGCGGAACTTCTTGTTGCCGCGCGTGATGCGCTGCTGGGAGGTGGCGATGATGCCGACCGAGGCATTCTCCAAAAAGGCTTCCAGCTCCTGGTGCATGCCCATCATTTCGGCGGTTCGATCCGCCACCATGGCCTCCAGCTCGTCGCGATGCCGCTGCATGGCTTCCTCCGCCAGATGCCGATGCGTCACGTCCTGCAGGGTCTCGATCGCCCCGGTCAGCTTGCCATGTGCATTGGTGAGCGGCGCGGCGGTGAAGTAGAGCCAGCGACCGCTCTCGCCAATGCCGGGGAAGAAGGTCTCGGCCTCGAACGCACCGGCGATCAACGGCGAGGGCCAGCATTTGCTGCCGTAGTACTGTTCGCGCGCGCTCTCCATCACGCCATCGACGAGCAGGTCCGCCAGCACCGGCCGCCGCTCTGGGTAGAAGGCACGCCAGGCCCCAGCCTTGCCAAGCAGCTCGGCAGCCTCGGTGCCCGTGAGCTTGGCGCAGGCGGCGTTCCACTGTGTGACCCTGTGCTCGGCGTCGATCACAAAGGTGGCCACCGGGTTGTTCTCGATGATCTGGTGCAGCACCTGGCCCATGTCCAGCAGGCTGCCCTGCACATGGCGGATGTCGCTGAGGTCCTGGCAGGTGACGACGGCAAACAGCCGGTCATTCTCCTGCACGCGGCGCGCACTCAGCTCCAGATAGCGCAGGGCGCAGCTCGCGGTCAGCGCCTCGGCCTCGAAGGCCGGCTGCTCGCCCGGGTCGCTGAGGCAGCGCTGGCCGTAGTAGCGCAGTGCCGCCTGTCCGGCCGGCGTCGCCCAGGCATAGAAGTCCATTTCCTGCAGCGCCTGCTGGGTATAGCCCAGCAGGCGGCGCATCGCCGCGTTTGCGAACAGCACGCGCTTGCCGGCATGCACAAAACAGGGCGCAGCCACCGCCTCCAGCGCCGCCATGAACTCGGCGCTGGGTCCCAGTGACGGGGCGACGGGAGCCGGCAAGCTGCTCACAGCCGTACATCCCCCGGGTCCTCGAGGATGAAGGAGCCGTCCGGACCCCAGTTCACATGGGTGATGCCGGGCTCCATCCGTTCGAGCCGGCGCAGCTCGGCCTCCTGCGCGCTGAGCTGACCACGCTGTTCACGCACCTGGTCGGCCAGGCGCTGGTTCTCCAGCTGCAGCTCGCGGATCTCCAGGATCTGCCGCATGCTGCAGAGCAGCTCATGGTCGTTCCAGGGCTTGGAGAAGAAGCGCGTGATGCCGGCCTCGTTGATGGCCGCCACCAGGCCGTTGAGATCGGCATAACCCGACAAGATGATGCGCGGACAATCGGGCTGCAGCTGGCGCAGCGTCTGCAGGAACTCGACCCCGTTCATGCCCGGCATGCGGTAGTCCGACACCACCAGGGCGAATGCCACCTCGCGCGCACGCGCCAGCGCCAGCCGTGCGTCCGTGAAGGTTTCCACCGCGTAGCCGCGTTGCTGCGCATCGCGCAGGCCCAGGCGCAGCAGGCGGCTCAGTGCGCCGAGAACGCCCGGCTCGTCGTCCACCAGCAGGATCTTGTCGCTCATCGTCAGCCTTTCCCCATTTGCACGGTTTGCGGCAGCGGCCGCGGCGCCTGCTGGGCGGCATCCAGCTTGACGTAAAGGCTCAGCTTGATGCCTTCTCGCTGCGCAAATTCGCGGATCTGGCGCACCACCCGACTGTCAAACACAAAGCCGGCGGCCAGCAACAGGGTGCCTTGCGGGCCAAGCAGATCGCGCGCCAGCACCATGCCGGTCTGGATCTCGGCGGCACCGACCATGCGGTCGGTGGCCTGCGTCACCGGGAGCTGGCTCAACACCTCCTCGAAGGCATCCACCACCGCCTGCTCGTAGCGCGTGCCGGCGCCGCCGCGTATCGCCGCGGCCGCCGCCTCGGGGCCGTAGCGCTGCTCCGCCAGGCGGCCAGCCTGCAGGCCGTAGTAGTCGGCCACCAGGCCCAGCACCTGGGCCGTCAGGGGCAGTTCCTTGCCGGCCAGACCGTCCGGGAAGCCCTTGCCATCCAGCCGCTCATGCTGCTGGCGCACCAGCTTGGCGACGCGCTGCAGTTGCGCCAGCGGCAGCAGCGCTGCCTCCGCATTGAGCGGATGGCGCCGGTAACGCGCCAGCTCCTCGGCGTTCATGGCCGAGACCGGCTTGCGCAGCAGCGCGTCGGGAAAGCTGATCTTGCCGACCTCGTGCAAGAGGCCGGCCGCAAAGACATCCTCCTCCGCCTGCGCCCCCAGCGCCAGCTGCTTGGCGAGGCGGCGCGCCATCAGCGCGACCTGGCGCGAGTAGCCGGCCAGGCTGCCATCGCGCAGCTCCAGCAGGCCGGCAAAGACGTTGAGGGACAGCTGAAAGTTCTGCTGCAACTGCTCGTAGGCCTTGCTGAGCATGTCGTTGACCTGCTCCAGCTCCTGGGTGCGCGCCTTCACCCGCCCCTCCAGGCTGCTGTTGAGCGCCAGCAGCTCGGCATTCTGCTGCTGCGTCAGCTGCAACAGCGCCTGGTTCTCCTGCCGCAAGCGGCGGTGCTGCAGGCCATCGCGCAGCGCCAGCAGAATGTCCTGGTCATCCCAGGGCTTGGAGATGTAGCGATGGATCTCGCCGCGATTGATGGCGGCGATGGTGGAGCTGATGTCGGCGTAGCCCGTGAGCAGGATGCGCACCACCTCGGGCCAGCGCTGGCGCACGCGCTCGAGGAACTGCGCCCCGTCCATCTCGGGCATGCGCATGTCCGACATCACCAGGTCGACCGGCTCCAGCTCCAGCAGGGCCAGGGCCGCCGGCCCGCTCTCGGCCAGCAGCACCCGGTAGCCGTGCGGCCGGAACAGGCGGCGCAGGGCGCTCAGGATCGAGGGCTCGTCGTCCACGAAGAGCACCACCGCTTGCGTGCACGCGTTGTCTTCAAGCATGCCTATTCCTCGCGTGAACTCTGGGCCTGCCGCAGCGGCAGGGTGACGCGGAAGCAGGTGCCTGCGCCCAATTCGCTGCGCACCTGGATCTGCCCGGCATGCTTCTTGACGATGCCGTAGGCCAGCGACAAACCCAGCCCCGTTCCCTTGCCGATCGGCTTGGTGGTGAAGAAGGGATCGAAGATGCGCTTGAGGTTCTCGGGCGCGATGCCGGCGCCGTCGTCGCTCACCTCGACCCATACCAGATCGACGTCCGCCCCCGAGCTGATGGTGATGGTGCCGCGCTCTGCGGTGATGGCATGGGCGGCATTCACCAGCAGGTTCATGAAGACCTGGTTGAGCTCGGATGGCAGGCACTCGATCTCGGGAATCTCGCCATAGTGCTTGAGCACCCTGGCCTTGTACTTGATCTCGTTGTTGACGATGTTGAGCGTGGAGTCGATGCCCTGGTGCAGGTCTGCCAGCACCCATTCCTGGCTGTTGTCGACGCGCGAGAAATCCTTCAGGTCCTGCACGATCTTGCGCACCCGGCTGATGCCCTCCTTGGATTCGGCCATCAGGGTGGGGATGTCCTCCTTGAGGAAGGCCAACTCGACCTGGTCGCGCTTGGCCTGCAGCGCGGCGCGCGCGGCGTCGTCCTGGATGGCGCCCTCGGCGGCCTCGTAGGCGGCCAGCATCTCGAACAGATCCGCCAGGTAGCGCTCCAGCGTGCCGAAGTTGGAGAAGATGTAGCCGATCGGGTTGTTGATCTCATGCGCCACGCCGGCCGCCAGCTGGCCGATGGAGGCCAGCTTCTCCGACTGCACCAGCTTCTCCTGCGCCTCGGAGAGCCGCTCGTTCAGCTGCTTGAGTTCGCCATTGGTGCGCAGCAGTTCCTGCACCTGAGACGGGCTGAGCGTGGCGGCGGCGGCCGGCTCGGCATCGGTGCGCATGCGTTCCATCGTCAGCCCTCCTGCGCCAGCAGCGCATGGCATAGCGCCGCATGGCGCGACTCGGTCTGCTCGAACACGCGCAGCGTCTCGGCCTCGCTCAGTCCCAGCCGCTGCCAGGCCGGCAGCGACAGCGGCGGCACCAGCTCGCTGGGCTGCCGGCTCAGGTCCAGGGCATGGGCGATGTTGTCGGCCACATGGACCAGGTCGATCGGGCTCAGTTCGCTCGCCTCGGGAGGCTCATGATGACCTCCGATCGCAGCCACCATGCGCGGCGCGAGCTGCCAATGCTCGGCCAGCAGCGCCCCCACCTGGGCATGGTTGAGCCCCAGCAGCTCCTGCTCGGCCACGGTCAGGAGGCAGTCCTGCTCATCGCGCCAGCGCAGCGCGCGCCCATATTCCTGCGGCACCGCGGTGGCCAGCGCGATGCGGCCGAAGTCGTGCAACAGGCCAAATCCAAACGCCACGCCGGCATCCTGATCGCGCTGCGACGCCAGCGCCTCGGCACACAGTGCGGTGGCGACGCTGTGGCGCCAAAACGCTTCGAGTTCGAACTCGGGGCAGGCACGCGCGTCCAGCAAATGGCTGAGGCCCGCCACCATGGCGATGTTGCGCACGCTGCGCAAGCCGATGATGGCGGTGGCGTCGGCGATCGTGCTCACCTGGCGCGACAGCCCGAAGAAGGAGGAGTTCGCCAGCCGCAGCGCCTTCACCGACATGGCCTGGTCGGTGGCGATCTTCGCCGCCAGCTCGTCCAGGCCGATGCGCGGATCGTCGAGCGAGCGCAGCAGATCCTGCACCACGCCGCGCAGGGCGGGCAATTCCTCGATGCGGCCCAGGCAGGTCGCGCTGACCGATGTGCTCAAGGCCGGCCCTCCTCACCACGGTACTGCCGGATGCAATAGAGCAGCGGGTTGATGCTGCCCTGGCGCAGCGAGTGACGAAACAGCTGCTCAAGGCGTGGCTGGGGCCTGCCGTTGCGCGCGTCCTGCACGGGCACCGGCTTGGGCGAAGCAAATTCGAGCTTCATGATTCCAACTCCTCGACAAAATTGGGCACGGGCATCAGCACCAGCAGCTTGCCGCGCACGGCCGGCGGCCCGACCCGCGCGCCGATGGAACGGCACAGGGCATGGAAAGACCGACCGCCCAGTTCGAGCCTGACGCGCCGCTCTTCCACGTCGTGCCAGAGCGCCACCAGGCTGGGCGGCAGGGTCGCGTCGATGGCGTGGCCCAGGGGCAGGCCCGAGAACAGCGCGTCGGCATCGGCATTGACATAGGTGATCATGCCGGTGGTGTCCGCGCCGACCACGGGCACCGGTATGCTTTCCAGCAGATCGCGCACGATTTGCAGGCTCACTTCTTCGCGCGTGATGCGTTCGCTCTGGGTCTGCAGCAAGCCCTGCAGGCGCTGGTTGACCTGCGCCAGTTCCTGGTTGGCCAGCGTCACGGCGCTGCCCAGCCGGGCGTTTTCGTCGGCCAGCTCCTTGCTGCGGAAGGCCTCCTGGATATGGCCGCACAGACGCTCGTCGTCCCAGGGCTTGGTGAGGAATTTGTAGATCGCGCCCTCGTTGACCGCGTCGGTGATGGACTGCAGCTCGGTATAGCCCGACAGCACCATGCGCACGGTATCGGGATACAGCTCCTTGGCGCGGCGCAGGAACTCCACCCCGGTCATGCCGGGCATGCGCTGGTCGGAGACGATCACGTCCACCGTATGTTCGGCAAGCCGCTGCAGGCCTTGCGCGCCGCTGCTGGCGGTGACGATGTGGTAGCCATCGCGACGCAGCAGGCGCTTGAGCGCGGCCAGGATGTTCTCTTCGTCGTCCACCAGCAGCAGCGTGCGCTGGCGCTCGCGCAGGAACAGATGCTCGGGCAGACGCCGGCCGGCGCGCAGCAGCTGGGCGAACTCCACCGCCATCAGCGGCGGGCTGAAGTAGAAGCCCTGCATCTCGTCGCAATGGTTGGCCATCAGCAGGGCGAGCTGACCCTCGGTTTCCACCCCCTCGGCCAGCACCTTCATCTGCAGGCCATGGGCCATATTGATGACGGCGCGCGTCATCGAGACGTCATGCGCCGCGGCCGCCACGTCATGCACCACCGAGCGGTCGATCTTCACCACGTCGATGGGCAGCTTGCGCAGATAGCCCAGGTTGGAATAGCCGGTGCCAAAGTCGTCCAGCGCAATCGTCACGCCAATCGCCTTGAGCGCGCTCAGCGCACGCGCCGCATGCGCGCTCTCGTCCACGAAGATGCTCTCGGTAATCTCCAGCTCCAAGTATTTGGGGTCCATGCCGGTTTCGCGCAGCACCTTCTGCACGCGCCAGGCGATGTCGGGCTGCTGCAGCTGGCGCATCGAGAGGTTGACCGAGAGGCGCAAGGCCGGCAGGCCTTCGCGCTGCCAGGCCAGGTTCTGCTCGCAGGCCTGGCGCAGCACCCATTCGCCGATCTCGACGATCAGCCCGGTCTCCTCGGCGATCGGGATGAACTCCTGCGGCGGCACGTCGCCGCGCTGGGCGTCATGCCAGCGCAGCAGCACCTCGGCGCCATTCACCAGGCCGGTGCGCAGATCCAGCTGGGGCTGGTAGCGCAGACTGAAGGCATCGCGCTCCAGCGCTCGGCGCAGCCCCGCCTCCAGGCTCAGGCGCGAGCTGGCGCGCGCATGGCTGGCGGCATCAAAGGCGAGGATCTGGCCATCGCCCTGCTGCTGCGCCCGTTTCAGTGCCGCCTGCGCCTGCTGCAGCAGCCTGGGGGCATTGTCGCCATCGGCCGGGCACAGGGTGAGCCCGATGCAGCAGCTCGGCCGCACCTCGATATCGCCCAGCAGCAAGGGCTCGGCGAGCGCCGCACAGAGTGGCAAGGCCGCCGCCTGCACCTGCGTGGGCGTGAGCCCGGCGTCGCCCTCGGCGGGCTTGAGGATGAGGGCGTACTCCCCGTTGCCCAGATGCGCCAGCCAGCCGCGCCGTTCGACCGCCCTGGCCAGGCGCGCCGCCGCCTCCTTGAGCAGGCGGTCGGCGCCGGCATAGCCCATCGAGTCCATCACCATGCCCAGTGGCTCGACCTGCAGCATCAACAGCGCCAGGCTGCCATGCTCACGCAGGCAGCGCCGCGTCTGCTCCTCCAGGCGCTGCAGCAGCGCGGCACGATTGGGAAGTCCGGTGATGGGGCAGGTGTTGGACAGCTTGTCGATGCGCTGCTCGGCCTCGCGTCGGCGCGTGATGTCCTGCAGGATGGTGAGTTCGCGCTTGGGCCAACCCTTGCCGTCAAGTTCCACCAGGCGCCGTTGCAGCACCTCGCGCAGACTACCGTCGGCACGCAGGATATGGTGTTCGAACTCGCAGGCCGCGCCCGGGCTCAAGCCCTGGCTGGATTGGCGCACAAAGTCGCGCTCCTGCCTGGGCAGGTGCAGATAAAGCCAGTCGGGGTCGATAGGCGCGTCGGACACCGGTTCGCCGAACAGGCGGTACATGCCGCTGGTCCAGGTGATGCGCTCGCTCATCAGATCGGTCTCGGCACAGCCGATCTCGGCCAGTTCCTCCGCATAGCCCAGCAGCTTGGCGCGGTGCTCCAGCGCCAGCCTGCGCTGCTCCAGATCCCTGACGATGGGCCGCAGCAAGGCGGCGATCCAGAGCAGGAGCAGGGTCAGCAGCGCGAACTGGAGATGCTGGCTGTTCCTGAGCGCCTGGGCGCGCGCCGCCAGCCGCTTGTCGAGCAGGCGTACCGCCCGCCCCGCCAACTCGTGCAGCGCCACGCTGGTCAGCGCCACGCGCTCGTTGAGGGCGCTGTCGCGCAAGTCCTTGGCCTCGACGGCCAGCAGGGCGCCCAGGGGCCGCTCCAGCTCGGCGAGCCAATGCGCCAGCTCCTGCCCCAGCAGCTGGTTCGCGCCCATGGCCTTGGCATAGGCGCTGCGCAGTTCGTCCGCAAGCGGACCTGCCCGCTCCGGCGCGCCCGTCTGGGGCGGGCCGGCCAAGGCCTGGTCCAGCACGGCGTTGAGCCGGACCGCCAGCCGCGCACTGGCGGGCAGCGCCGCCTGCATCAGGTAGTAACTATCGAACTCCGCGTCCAGAATCAGGCCCGAGCCATCGATCAACAGGTCCAGCATCGCCACGGCCTGGCCGTCCAGGCGGGACAGCGCGCCCGCGTGGCCGGGGCCGGCGGGCAAGCGCTGCGCCTGCGCCGCGTAGGCTTGCGCCGCGGCGCGCAGGGCTTGCCGCCAGCGGTGCTCGGTGTCGGAGGCAGCGCCCAGCTGCAGCGCCAGCTGAGTCAAACGTTCGCGCGCATGCGCTTGCACCGCCGGGCCGGCCTGCATCGTCGAGGCACGCCATTGGCGAGTCAGCTCCAGCAGCTGCAAGAGCTTCTGGGCGTCGCCCAGCGCCGCTTGCTGGGCCCGGGCGCGCTGCAGCAGGGGTTCCGACAAGCGCAACTGCTGGTAGAGCGGCAGCGCCACCGCCGCCAGCATCAGGCACAGGGCCAGCAGCAGCTTGCGGCCGACGCCCTCGGGCACCAGCCATCCCAGCGAGGCCAACAGGCCGGCGTCGCGCGTCCGGCGCTCGCCATCAAGGCCGGTGGAGGTGTCCATGCCCACCCTCCGACAGCCTCGCGCGCGCCATCCGGCCGGCCGAGGCAGGATGCCATCTCGTTTTCATGCTCCCCTTTCAGGCAAGCTACCGACGACTGCAGGCTTTGACATGAGCCCCGCCGGCCACTTGCGCCAACGCCTTGAGTGAACGCCTCCCGGGCGCTCTTGTCAATGCGCTGAGTGGCGTCCGTCAGACATCCACCACCATCTCGCGCTCGAACAGCTCCAGCGCTGCCTTGCCGACCTGCTGGGTGTCGTACCAGGCATAGGCGCTCACGCCGGCGGCGCCGACCAGGGGCATCCAGCGCGCCACGCTCTTGCCGAGCGCGCGTTCGCTGAGCTTGAGGCCGATGCTGGTGGCGATCTGCTTGAGCACGGCCGTGGTGGCGGGCCGCACCAGCACGCGCTCGCCCACGCGCGCGATCAGGTCGCGCAGGCCCTGGGCCGCGGTATGGCGGAACAGGCAGTAAAGCATCTGCGCCTGGCCCAGCTCGGCGGTGCGACCGTACAGCGCCGCGATATCGGCCACCAGCTGCGCCTGGATGCGCCACACCGCCATCATCTCGGGCAGGATGGTCAGCCAGCCCAGCGGGCCGGGCGGCAGGGCCAGCGCACCGGCCGCCGCGGCGGCCTTGGCGGCCGCCTGCTGGCCCAGCTTGCGCGCCGCCACGCCAGGGTGCGCGCTGGCGGGCTGGGTGGAGTCGGGGCGCTGCGCCACCAGGGCGAGCACGGCGGTGGCGATGCGGCTATCGGTCTGTGACATGGCTTGGCTGAGGCTGCTGAGCCCTCAGTGTGCCAGCAGCCAAGCCAGCAGCTCGGCACCCAGCACGCGACGCCGCGCGCTCTCCACCTGGCGCCGCTTGTAGGCCTCGTGGCTGGCCGCGCCCTGCTGGCTCTTCTCGAAGCTGGCGGCATCCAGCAGCTGGATTTCATAGGCGAAGAAGAAACTGGTGCCGCCGCCGTTGGCAATCGGGCCTTCGGCGCCCTCGTCCGCGCCGCTGGCGCTCTCCGGCGGCCGGCCCAAGGCGGCGGCCGGCAGGTGGATCATCTTGCGCACCGTCAGCTGGATGCTCTGGAAATCCGCCGCGCTGTGCGGGTTGTCGCGCTGCGTCTGCTGCTGCGAGATGCGCGCCAGCTCGCGGTCCATCTGCTGCAGCACCTGCTGCGGATAGCCCTGGCAGCGGTCGATCTCGGCGCGGTGGCAGTTGAACACCTCTTTGGCGGCGCACAGATCGACCAGGGTGTTGCGCACGCGGCTGATCTCCAGATTGGTCAGCGTCACCAGGTGCGCGCGGCGCAGCAGGTCCAGCGCCAGCAGGCATTCGATGCGCGTGTTAAGCGTCAGGCGCACGCCCAGGTGGTCGTGGATGTCGGCGGCCACGTACTCGGGCTTTTGCAGCAGCTTGAGCAGGATGCTGTGGCGCCCCTTGTTGCGCTTGCGGTCCACATGCAGCAGGGGCAGGCAGATCAGTCCGTCGGTCAGGTACTGCTGTTCGCCCTCTACCTGCAGCACCGTATCCAGGCCGGCGAACACCTGCTGGCGGATCGCGTTGAAGTGGCGCAGTTTGAGATTGTTGTCGATGTAGAACAGGCCATGCATGACCTTGAGCAGGGCGCAGGCCCACAGCCGCGTCGGCTCGAAGCGATGCGCGCGTTGCGAGGCCAGCACCAGCAGGCGCAGCGGGTCGGCATCGTCCTCCAACTCGGCGGGCAGCAGCCCCTGCTGATCGGGCGCCAGGAACTGCGCACGCACGAAGGCGACCGCCTCGCGCTGGATGCCGCGCAGATAGTCCAGCACGCCGGGTTGGTCGATGTCATAGCCGTACTCGCGCGCGAACTGGCGCGCGTCGCCCAGATTGCGCAGGGCCAAGGCGCCCATGTCGATCACCGACACGCCGCGCGTGATCGCATCCAGATAGGTCCAGTTCAGCGAGAAGCGCTGCTGCGTCTTCAGCGTGGCCTGCAACTCGTCCATGGGGCTGGGTGGTGGCTTGTGCCACCAGCATACCCCTCCGGCGCACCATCATCATCACGCCGCCACCGAAGCGCGCGCCTTGGCGGCTGCCGCGGTATCGAACATGCCGAAGAAGCGCGCCAGCTTGCCATCGCGCAGCTGCCAGACATGCACCCAGTTGCTCTCGAACACGCCGCCGTTTGGCAGCGCCTGGGTGCGCTCCCAGCCCAGCACGGTGACATGGTCGGGCCCGGCCAGGAACTCGCGCGGCTCGAAGGCCTGGACGCCGTCCACCGCGAGGACCTGGGCGAACCACTTCATCACATCGTCCTTGCCGCGCGCGCTGCGCATATAGGCCTCGCCGGTGCTGCCGTCGTGGGTCCATTCGACGTCCTCAGTGAGGTAATCCAAGATGCCCGGAATGTCGCCGCGCCCGAACGCGGCATAGGCGGCTTGCACGATCTCGACAGGCTTGCTCATGGCAGTCTCCAAAAGGTGGTGAGTGAAGCCCTGTCTACGTGCGGCCCCGGCGACTGGATGCAGCCTCACCGGCCAGCGGCCAGGAATTTACTCAGGCCTCGCGCACCGGCGCGCATCACGCCGTCGTGGTTCCAGCGGAACAAGGGCGCCAGCAACGGCGCCAGCCAGCGCATCCAGGGTTTGGCCAGCTGCACCCGCCACACATAGGTGACATCGGTGCAGCCACCTTCGTCCTCGCGCAGCAGCCAGATGCCCTCGCCCTGCAACTGGCCGCGCGAACGCCCGCGTATGCGCTCATGCCGCAGGATCTCCACCGCCTCGACCTCGATCAGGATTTCATAGGGTAGGCGCGTGGCCCAGCGGATGCGGCGCAGGCTGCCCAGGCCCTGGCCGTCGCCGGGGCGCAGGGTCTGCACCTCGCGCACATAGGGCCACCAGCGCGGCCAGTTCTCGGGCTGGCTGAGTGCCGACCAGACCTGCTCGCGCGGCGCGTCCAGGCGCCAGTGGCTGACCAGGTCGAAGTGATGGCTGGGATGCTGCGACATGTGCTGCTTACGCGGCGGGCGCGCCAGTGGATGCACGCCCAACACCCTGCCCACATCACGGTCTTGCATCCGGCCTGGCCAGCGCCACGTAAAGCGCTGCATGGACAGCCCCAGCCCCGCCCAGGCCCGCACCATCCGCCGCAAGCTGATGGAGCGCGTGGCCGATGCCGACGGCTCGCACCTCACCATCGCCGCGGATGCGCTCGCATGGCAACCCTTTGGCGAGGGCGTGCACATCAAGCCCCTGCGCGAGCAGGGTGGCGTGCTCTCCTACCTGCTGCGCCTCGCGCCCGGTGCCAGCCTGCCACCGCACCGCCATCCGCTGGACGAGGAATGCCTGGTGCTGGAGGGCTGGCTCAGGGTTGGTTCGCGGATCGCGGTCGGCCCTGGCGGCTACCATCTGGCCCACCAGGGCGCCCTGCATGCGACCATCAGCACCGTCACCGGCGCAACGATCTTCCTGCGCGGTGCGGTTCCAGAGGCGGCCCAAGCGCTGCGCTAGGACGAGCATGAACCCTATGCCACATTCGGACACGTCCAACGGCCCCGAGCCCCTCTGGCCGGAGCCAGACCTCGTGCTGCACGCGGACGCGGATGAACACCTGGATCAACGCCTGGATGAGTGCGCGCACGGCCCGTCGCCAGGCCCGGCCCGGGTCAGCGCCAGCGACGCGCAGCTGGCGACCTGGATAGCTGCCATCGTCGAACGCGACGAACAGGCCCTGGCCCAGCTCTACGACGCCACCTTTGCGCGTGTCTATGGCCTGGTGCTGCGCATCGTGCGCCGCAGCGCGCTGGCCGAGGAAGTGGTCGAGGACGCCTATTTCCAGGTCTGGCGCCAGGCCCCGCGCTTCGACCGTACGCGCGGCTGCGCCATCACCTGGCTGCTGGCCATGGCACGCTCGCGCGCCATCGATGCCATCCGCAAGGAAGCACGCTTCCGGCACGACAGCCTGGATGACGAGGGCCATGCCGAAGCGGCGGGCCAAGAGGCGGCCAGCGACGAACTGCTGGAAGTAGCACGCCATCATGCCGACCTGCACCGCGCCCTGATGCTGCTGGGCGCGCAGCCAAGGCAGCTGGTATCGCTGGCCTTCTTCCGCGGCCTCAGCCACGAGGAGATTGCCGCGCAGACCTGTCTGCCGCTGGGCACCGTCAAGTCGCAGATCCGCCGCGCCCTCATCACCCTCAAACAGATTCTTGGCGAGGCCGGCCTGCCGATGCTGGCCTCCTGAACACCACGACCATCATGAGCAGCCCCAAGCACCCCATGCCGGCCGAGGCCGAGTTTGCGCCCCTGCTGAGCGAAACCCTCGCCCACGCCTGGGCCGCCGGCCCCACGCCTCCCGCCGCCGTGCGCGCGCGCCTACTGAACCGGGCGGCCGCCTCGCAGGCCAGCGCCAGGCCCATGCTGACCCAACGGCGCGCACGACTGCAGGCGCAAGACCTGGCCCCCGGCGTGCAGGAGCGCAAGCTCTACCGCGCCGAACCCGGCCGTCAGCCACGGCCCGGCGAGCCCCTGCGGGCCTGCCTGCTGGAGCTGGCCCCGGGCAGCCGGCTGGCCGCCCTGCCCCATGCCCGGTTGCATCGCGAGTGGCTGCTGCTGAGCGGCACGCTGCAGCTGGGCGAGCGGCTGACGCTGGGGCCGCGGGACTATCACGTGCAGCCCGCGGGTGCTGTCAGCCTGCCCTTGCACAGCGAAGCGGGCGCGCTGCTGTTCCTGCGCGAGTCGGCCCTGCCCGCACAGCTCGGCGATGCGCCCTTCACGGTGCGCGACCAGGAGGCCGGCTGGCCCGACTTCGCGCCCGGCATCCAGCGCCGCGTGCTGTGGCAGCGCGACGGTCAGGCCGCCCTGCTCTACCTGGCCCAGGCCGGCGCGCAAGTGCCCCAGCACCGCCATGGCCACGACGAGGAATGCCTGATGCTGGAGGGTGAGCTCTTTCTCGACGATGTGCTGCTGCAGGCCGGCGACTACCAGCTCGCCCCCGCCGGCAGCGGCCACCAGATCACCGAGACCGATACCGGCGTGGTGATCTATGCGCACGGGGATCTGGATCTTCAGTTCGTAGGCTGAAGCCTCATCAGCGCGCCTGCCTGGCAAAGAAGTCCCAGATCATCGCCGGCCCGTCGGGCGCCATCGGTGATGGGCCCAGCAGCCGGGGCCGCTGCCAGTAGGGTTGCGGCAGGCCATGTCCACCGCCATGGATGGTCACCAGCTCCACCTCGCTCCTGCCATCGCTGGCGCGCCAGCGGTCCCGCTCGACGCCGAAGCCGCCGGCCACCTCGGCCCGGCTGACCTGGGGCGCATCGGCCAGCTGATTCCAGGCCGCGAAATACTCGGCCGATGCGCGCGAGGAAATGATCCGGCCACCCTTGTAGAACAAGCCCAGCAGATTGATCTCGCCGCCGGCATAGGGCACCAGCGGATCTTTCGTGCCGTTCATGATCATCACCGAGGTTCCCTGTGCCGCCGGCTGGCACTGGAAGTTTTGCGGCGCCGGCAGGTTGGCGACCACCGCGGCCACCGCCCGGTAGCGGCGCGGGTGTTCCAGCGCCAGGCGGATCGCCATCGAGCCGCCGGATGAAACGCCCGTTGCAAACACGCGCGCCGGATCGACACCAAGTTCGCCGACCAGTTTGTCGACCAGGGCGGCCAGGAAGCCCGCATCGTCGGCACTGACGCCGTTCAGCGTCTTGTCACCGATAGCACTGCAGTCATTCCAATCCGAGGCGAAGGACTTCGGATAGGCGACGGCAAAGCCATGCGCATCGGCCAGGCGCTCGAAGGCGTAGCCGGTGCCGATACGAATTTGCCGCGGGCCTTCGCCCGAGCCATGCATCACCAACACCAGGGGCGCGCCTTTCGGCAGGCCCTTGGGCACATAGGTCCGGTAGCTGCGCGTCACGCCGTCCACCTCAATCGACGACGCCTTGCCCAGCGTGCCGGACAGCGCTGGCAGCTCCGGCTCGGGCGTGTAGAGGAAATAGGCCAGCAAGGCGGCCAGCAGCACCAGCAGGGCGAGCAGTCCCAAGAAGCCAAGCATCAGGAGACGCAGGATTTTTTTCATGGCAGAGCGATTGAGGTAATTAGCACGCCTACTGTGCCCCAGTGGTCCGGTCGTGACCTAGCCATGCCCGACCGGCGACGCCGCTGTCGAGACGAGTGACGCCCGGCGGCGACCAACGGTGCCGAGACGCGCAGCCTGCCCTGCCGAGCCATTCGTCCCGCCAAGGCGTGCCTGAAACCCCGCGCGCCGTGGCTCGTCCGAGAGCCTGCAGGGAGGGTCGAGCGAATGAAAACAATCGCCCTGTCCCACTTCAATGCCGACCTTCGGCGCACGCCAACCATGACGAAGACTCCATTCATCCGGCCACGCCGCCAGCATTCGATCGCAGCTGCCATGGCCACCCTGGCCTTGTTGACCACGCTGGCCTCACCTTGCCCGGCCCAGGCCGCCATCTTCAAGGACGCGCAACTGGAATCGCTGCAAGACGCCGGCCGGTACGCCGAGCTCGAACAACTGGCACAGGCCCGCCTGAAGACCAACGCGGCCTATGCCGAGGCGAGCGCGGCCCTGTCCCTGGCACTGACTTTTTCCGACGCCGCCAACGCCAAACGGCTCGAAGCCGGCGCCAGCCAAGCCCAGCTCTGCACCGACCAGCACCCGAACGTGGCCGTCTGCCACCTGGCGACGGCCCAGAACCTCGGCATGCAGATGCTCAATATGGGCATGTTCAAGGCCATGCGCATGCTGGACAGCCTGAAAGCCAGCTGGATCCGTACCCTGGAGCTAGACCCAGGCAGCTTCACGGCCCGGGTGCAACTGGCCAAGCTCTATCTGACGGTGCCCGGCATGATGGGCGGCAGCGTCTCCAAGGCGCGCGAGCTGGAGGCCGCCGTGCGCGGCAGCCAGCCCGACACCGCACGCATCATCCGCGTCCACCTCGCCGCCGAGGCGAAGAAGTGGGGCGAAATGGAAAGCGAGTTGCTGGCCCTCAAGCCGGGCAAGGACGCGGCCATGCTGGAGGAGGTGCGCGAGGCCACCATGCAGCTCGCCCTGCCCTTCCTGAAGGACGGCAAGGACCTGGCCAAGGCCAGGAGTCTGTACGAGGGCCTGCTGCGCGACCAGCCCGGCAAGGCCAGCGGATGCTACGGCCTGGCTCGTGTCCACGCCGCGCTGGGCCAGACGGACGAAGCGATTCGCTACCTGGAGCGCGCCAAGACCCTGAGCGGCGCCGATGACTACCCGATCGACCACCGCCTGGGCGACGCCTATATGGCCAAGGGCGACAAGGCGCAGGCCAAGGCGGCCTACGAACGCTTCATTGCCAACAAGCGCGCCAATCCGGCCAAGCTGGACGCGGCCCGCAAGAGCCTGGCCAAGCTGGGCTGAAGGAAAGTAGGAAGGAAGAAGGCAACAGACCATGACGAATGACGAACTCCCCCTCTGGCGCCTGCACCTGCTGCGTGCCTTCTATCTGCTGGTGGCCGTGGGCCTGATGACCAGCTTCGGGCCGCTGATGCTGCAGCACGGCGACGCCTGGGGGCAGCGCAAGGGCGAGACCGCCGCGCTGCTCAGCGGGCTGGCCATGCTCTGCCTATGGGGCCTGCGCTACCCGCTGCAGATGCTGCCGCTGCTGGTGTTCGAGCTGGTCTGGAAAGCGATCTGGGTGATCGCCATCGCCTGGCCGCTGTGGCTCAACGGCGCGGTGACGCCTGCCGTGAAAGGCACCTTCTATGCCTGCCTGGCGGGCTTGATCCTGACGCCGCTGGTGCTGCCCTGGCGCTATCTGGCGCATCACTATGTCGCCAAGGCCGGCCAGCGCTGGCGCTGAGCAAGGTCGCCCAATCCATCGAGTACCCTGCCGTGATGATTCCACCCTCCACCCAGCCCACGCGTTCGCCCGGATGGCGAGAGCTGTTCGCGTGGCGCCGCCTGCGCACCGTCGCCATCATCTGCACGCTCTTCGTGCTGCTCTTCAGCTTTGGCTGGACCGCGGGCATGTGGCTGCTGGTGACAAGGATATTCGGTGTCGGCCTGGTCCTGCTGCTGGTGTTCGGCCTGTTTGAGCAATGGCCGCGCCGTCTGCCCAAGGGGCTGGCGCGTTGGGCCTTGCAAGTGGCGGCGGTGGGGCTGACGGTGCCGGTCGCGATGTTCCTCGCCTATCTCTGGAGCACCGCGCCGGGGGCGCCGATGTTCTGGCACCAGCCCAAGCGCCTGGAAGGCTTCATGACCTTCACCTTTCTGGGCATGCTGGTGGCGCCCTGGACGGCGCTGACGGCCTTGCTGCGCCAGCGCGAGGCCAAGGTGGAAAAGCAGGCGGTCGACTTTGAGTTGGAGCGCAGCGAACTGGCCCGCCAGGCGCTGGATGCCCGCATGCGCCTGCTCAGCGCCCAGGCCCAACCGCATTTCCTGTTCAACACCCTGGCCAATGTGCAGGCCCTGGTGGAGGCCGGCTCGCCGCGCGCGCCGCAACTGCTGCAAAGCCTGACCGACTACCTGCGCGCCGCCGTGCCGCGCCTGGATGGCTCGGCCAACACGCTGGGCCAGGAGCTGGAGCTGGTGCGTGCCTATCTGGAGCTGATGCAGATGCGCATGCCCGACCGGCTGGCCTTTGCCCTGCATATCGGCGCCGCTGTGCATCTGCAACCCTGCCCGCCCATGACCCTGCTGACGCTGGTGGAGAACGCCGTGCGGCATGGCATCGACCCCAGCGAAGAAGGCGGCCGCATCGACGTTCACGCCGACCTGCTGGAAGGTGGGCGTTGCCGCCTGCTGGTGGTGGACACCGGCGTGGGGCTGCAGGCCAGCGGCGGCGGCCTGGGCACCGGCCTGGCGGCGCTGCGCGAACGTCTGCACTGGGCCTATGGCGGCAGCGCGACCCTGGAGTTGCGCGAGGTGACGCCACATGGCGTGCAAGTGACGATTGAATTTATTCTCGAAACAACATGAACCCCACCGCCCTGATTTCCGACGACGAACCGCTGCTCAGAGAAATTCTTGAGGCCCGCCTGGCCGCCGTCTGGCCGGAACTGCAGATCGTTGCGCAGGCGCGCAACGGCCGGCAGGCCATCGAGATGTTCGAGCAGCATCAGCCGACGATCTGCTTTCTGGATGTGCACATGCCGGGCCTGAGCGGCGTGGAGGTGGCCAGGCAGATCGGCAAACGCGCCCACCTGGTGTTCGTCACCGCCTTTGACCAATACGCGCTCGAGGCCTTTGAACATGGCGTGCTCGACTACCTGGTCAAGCCGGTCACGCCGGCGCGCCTGAGCGAGACGGTGGAGCGCCTGAAGGCGCGCCTGCAGCAGGCCCAACCGGCGGTGCACAACGAGGCCTTGCTGGCGCAGCTGGCCGCACGGCTCAAGCTCGACCAGCCCGAGCCGCTGCGCTGGGTGCGTGCCACGGTGGGGGCGTCCCTGCGCATGATCCCGGTGGACGATATCGACTATCTCAAGAGCGACACCAAGTACACGCTGGTGGCCTATCGCGACGAAGGCCAGGCGGCCGAAGCGCTGATACGCACGCCGCTGAAAGACCTGCTGGCACAGCTAGACCCTGCGCAGTTCAGCCAGGTGCACCGCTCGGTGGTGGTCAATCTGCGCTCGATACGGCGCATCACCCGCGGCGACAACGAGACGGCCGACATCGAGCTCAAGGGCCGCAGCGAACGCCTGCCGGTCAGCCGCAGCTACCTGCCGCTGTTCAAGGAGATGTGAGGCCGGGCATGGAACAATGCGCCTCCTCATGAGGAGGACGCACGATGACTGAAACAAGGGCCGGCCGAGCCACGGCCTGGCTGGTGTTCGCGCTGGTGGCGGTGGCCACCTACGGCAACTACTACGTGTACGACTCCATCGGTCCGGTGGCTGACCTGCTGCAACAACAACGCGGCTTCAGCGATACCCAGATCGGCCTGCTCAACGCCATCTACAACCTGCCCAATATCGTGCTGATCCTGGTGGGCGGCATATTGGTGGACCGCTTCGGTGCGGCGCGCATGACGCTGTGGACCGCCGCGGTGTGCCTGGCGGGCGCGGCGCTCACCGCCTTCAGCCCCGATTTCACCGGCGTGGCGGCGGGCCGCCTGCTCTACGGCATCGGCGCCGAGACCTTCGGCATTGCCACGCTGGCCGCGGTGGCCGAGTATTTCGCCGGTGGCGGCGTGGCGTTCGCGATGGGTCTGTCGGTGGCGGTGGGACGCTCCGGCTCCTTCTCGGCCGATATGTCGCCGACCTGGTTCGCCCACGCCTATGGCCAGGGCTGGCAGCCACCGCTGCTGATCGCCACCGCGATCGCGGCCTCGTCCTTTGCCGCGGCGCTGGCCTATTGGTGGCTGGACCGCAGGCTGCAGCGCGGCAAGCCGGCGGCCGCCGCTGCCGTGGCCGAGCGCTTTGTGCTGCGCGACCTGCTGCACTTCGGCAAGGCCTACTGGTATCTGCTGGCCCTGTGCGTGCTGTGGTACTCGGTGATCCTGGCGTTTCGCAGCACCTTCTCGATCAAGTACTTCCAGCATGTGCATGGCCTGGACCTCGCCAGCGCCGGCGCCATGAACAGCTATGTATTTCTGGCCGCCATGTTTGCCACCCCGGCCTTTGGCTGGGTCTGCGATCGGCTCGGCCGCTACGCCCCCTTACTCGCCCTTGGCGCCCTGCTGCTGCCGCTCTCGCTGGCCGTGATGGCGCTGACGAACTGGAGCCTGTGGGCCTCCACCGCGCTGATCGGCGTGAGCTTCTCGCTGGTGCCGGCGGTGATGTGGCCGCTCACGCGCAGGCTGGTCGCGCCGGCCCGCTTCGGTACCGCCATCGGCCTGATGTGGGTGGCGCAGAACGCCGGCGTCGGCGGCGCCAACCTGCTCGCCGGCTGGCTCAACGACCGCGCCGGCGCGAGCGCGCTGAACCCCGCCGGCTACGAACCGATGATGCTGTTCTTCGGCCTCACCAGCGTGGCGGGCCTGGCCTTTGCGCTGATGCTGTGGTTCAGCGCCGGCCGCCGCAGCCAGGAGGCGGCCGCCGCCGCGCCCTGAGCGGCATTTGCACTCAGCGCCAGCGCTCCAGCTGCAGGTAGTACCACATGCCCAGGGCCAGCATGCGCTGGCCCAGCCAGTCGCCCACTGGCGCGCGCAGGTGGCTGAAACGCTGGAACTGGTCGAACAGCTCCGGCCGGCCCAGCAGCGCGGCCGCCATCACCTCGCCGACGATGTGCGAGGTGGCAAGGCCATGGCCCGAATAGCCCTGCGCGAACCAGACCTGGGGCGACAGCTTGCCCAGCTGCGGGATGCGGTTGATGACGATGCCCATATGGCAATGCCATTGGAAATCGATGCCCACGCCGCGCAGTTGCGGGAAGGTGCGCTCGATGGCGGGCCGCAGCTCGGCGGCGATGTCGCGCGAGGCCGCACCGGAATAGTTGGCGCCGCCGCCGAACAGCAGGCGGCCATCGGCCGTCATGCGGTAGTAGTCCAGCACGAAGCGGCTGTCGTAGACGGCCAGATCCTGCGGGTTGAGTTTGCCTGCCAGCTCGCCCAGCGGTTCGGTGGCGACGATGCCGCCGGCCGCGGGGAAGATCATGCCGCCCAGCTTGCGCTGCTCGAGCTTGTGATACACATCGCCCGCCAGCAGGATCTGGTCGGCCACGATGCGGCCCTGCGGCGTGCGGACGGATGGCGTAGCCCCATGCGTGATCTCCAGCACCGGCGAATCCTCGAACACCAGCCCGCCCAGCCCCGTCAGCGCGCGTGCCTCGCCCAGGCAGAGGTTGAGCGGATGCAGATGCATATTGCGGCGGTTGACGATGCCGCCGTGGTAGAGCGGCGTGTCGAGATAACGCCCCATGTCCTTGGCCTCCACCAGCTCGACCTCGTCCGCCAGCCCGCGTGCCACCATCTCCGCATGGGCCTGGCGCATTTCACGCAGATGGCCGGGGCCGTAGGCGGCATGCAGATGGCCATTCTTGAGGTCGCAGGCAATGCCATAGCGCTCGACGCGGCGGCGGATGATGTCGTGCCCACGCCAGCGCAGCATCCAGATGAAGTCGTCCGCCGCCTGGGCGCCGAGCTGGCGCACCAGCTGGCGGCGCATCGCCGCATCGCCGGAAAGGCTGCCCGTCACCTGGCCGCCGTTGCGGCCGGACTGGCCCCAGCCGATGCGCTGGGCCTCCACCAGGGCCACGCGCATGCCCTGTTCGGCCAGCTCCAGGGCGCTGGCCAGGCCGGTGAAGCCGCCGCCGATGACGGCCACGTCGACCCGCTGCTCGCCCTCCAGGCGGGGGTAGCGCGCATCGCTGTTGCGGGTGGCGTTGTAGTAGGACTGGATGCCGTTCATGATCACTGCTTTCACGCCAGCTCGAGATAACGCTCGAGTTCCCAGTCCGTCACGGCTTCGTTGAAGCGCGCGACCTCCCACGCGCGCGTCTCGACAAAGTGGCGCACGAACTCCTCGCCGAACAGCTCGCGCGCCAGCTCGGAGCGCGCCATCGCCGCCGTGGCCTCGGCCAGGGTGCGCGGCAGGCGCGGCAGCGCGTCCCCGCCGCCGCTGCCGCCGGCCGGTGGCAGCGCCAGCTTGTGCTCGATGCCGTAGAGGCCGGAGGCGAGCGCGGCGGCGATGGCCAGATAGGGGTTGGCATCGGCACCGGCGCTGCGCGTCTCCAGCCGCAGCGAGGCCGGCCCGCCGGGGATCACGCGCAGCGAGGCGTTGCGGTTGTCGATCGCCCAGTTCGGCCGCACCGGCGCGAGGTTGCGATCCACCAGGCGCTTGTAGCTGTTCACGAAGGGCGCATACATGGGCAGCAGCTGCGGCAGCGCGTGCAACTGGCCGGCGATGAAGTGGCGCATGGTGTCGCTGATGCCATGCATGCCATCAGCGCCGTTGACATCGTGGAAGGCGTTGCGCCCATCGCGCCACAGGCTCTGGTGCAGATGCTGGCCGCAGCCGGCATAGGCCGTCGAGTACTTGGCCATGAAGGTGCTCAGGAGGCCATGGCGGCGGCCGATCTCGCGCACCGATTGCTTGAACAGCGCCGCGCGATCGGCCGCGCGCAGCGCCTCGGTGTAGCGGATCGCGGCCTCGAAATTGCCGGGCCCGGCCTCGGTGTGCAGGGCCTCCAGCGGCACGTCGATGGCGTTCAGTTGGGTGAACAGATCGCGCACAAAGCCGTGCTGGGCATCGATTCGCAGGGGCGAATAGTTGGTCAATCCCTGGGTGGCGGTCTGCAGCCCACGATAGCCCTTGGCGCGCACCGACACCTCGCTCTCGGCCAGCACGAACCACTCGAACTCGACGCCGACCTGGGCCTCATAGCCCATCGCGGCGGCCCTGGCCAGCACCTTTTTGAGCAGCTGGCGCGGGCAGATCGGCAACGGCGTGCCATCGGCCTTCACATGCTCGCCCAGGATCAGCCAGCGCCCATCGTCCCAGGGCAGCTGGCGCGCGGTGCTGGCATCGAGCCGGAGGCCGATGTCGGGGAAGCCGGTGTGGAAGCCGGTGAACGAGACCCCGTCGTAGAGCTGGTCCTGGATGTCCCAGCCGAACAGCGCGCTGGCGATGCTGCCGCCCGTTTCCAGCATGCTGGCGATCTTCTCGCCGCTGAGGTGCTTGCCGCGGCACACGCCGTCGATGTCGGTGACCGCAAAGCGCACATAGGGCTCGCGTTCCAGCAGTTCCCTGCTGAGCTTGGTGCTTGGTTTTTCTTCCATGATTTGCTTTCTTTGCTTCCGTCTGCACATGGCAGAATCCGCGCCACATATGTCGTCAAAGAGCGCCCTCAAACCCGCCGGCACGCGCCGCATTCCGCAACAGGAACGCGGCGTCAAGACCATCGAGGTGATCTTGCAGGCGGCCGGCCAGGAGATCGAGCGCGGCGGCCTGGCCAAGCTCACCACCAAGCGCATCGCCGAGGCGGCCGGCCTCTCGGTGGGCGGCCTCTACGAGTACTTCCCCAACAAGGAAGCGGTGGTCCACGCCCTGGCCAGCCGCTGGCTGGAACAAATCAAGGACGCCATCGCCGCCGTGCATCCGGCCAAGACCGGCTGCCAGGACCTGTTCCGCTACCTCACCATGGTGTTCGAGGTGGTGAAGCCGCATTACCAACAGGTGCCCGGCGTGAGCGGCCTGATCTCGGTGCTCTCCTCGGTGCCGGAACTGCAGGCGCTCGAGGACGAGATTGATCAGCAGGTCAACGGCCTGCTGGCCGACGCGATCTCCAGCCTGGTGCCCTATGTGAGCGCCGCGCAGTGCATGACGATGGCCCGCGCCCTCACCATCCTGGACCATTACCTGCTGATCGAATCGATCCTGCGCGACCCCGCCAACGCGGCGCTGTACGACGAACACCACCGCGTCTGCCAATACGCTCTCGCCACCAACCTGATGCTGATGAACGAGAAGGCGCGCGCGGTGCAGGCTCAGCCCATCGGCGGGAACTGATCGACGAACAGCCGCGAACTGCCGGCGCGCGCATGGTTGGCGGCGACGCGGAACACGGTTTCATCGTCGTAGGCATTGGCGACGATCTGCATGCCGGTGGGCACGCCGATGTCCGACAGGCCGGTCGGCGCCGCCAGCACCGGGTAGCGATTGAGCAGGTTGAATGCCGGGGTCAGGCACCAACCCAGATAGGCATCGACCGGCTGGCCGCCAAGGTCCAGCATCGGCTGCTTGACCGGATCCTGGTCGGCCGGCATGTCGGTGCTCACCAGGGTCGAACAGATGAAGGCTGCATAGCCCTGGCCCCAGACCTTGGCCTGCATCTCACGGTGCAACTGCTGGGCCAGCAGGGCGCTGGGCATGATGGAAGGGGCGCGCTCGCCCTTGGCCTGATCGCGCAGCTGGGTGACATAGCTGCAGAGTTGCTCGGCCTCGGCGTCCGGAATGTCGGTCATGAACTCGTCGACGAAGATGGCGCGCAGGCCGTCCAGCAGGGTCTTGTTGATCTGCTCCAGGTCCCAGCGGATGTCCACCTCCTCGACCACGGCGCCGCGGCTGCACAAGCCGTCCAGCGCACGCATCAGGTTGCGACGCATGTCCGGTGCCAGCGCCGCATGGCCGAGCGCCGGGCTGTAGGCAATGCGCATGCCGCGCAGGTCGCCGTACTCGGTCGGCAGCGGCGTATAGGGCAGGGTCGTGTAGGAGTTGGGGTGCGGGCCGGCCAACACGTTCTGCATCAGCACCAGGTCGTCGAACGTGCGCGCCATCGGACCCTCCACCGCCTGCACGAAGTACTCGTCGCTGGGCGTGCAGGCCAGGCGGCCGAAGGGCGGCTTGTAGCCGTAGACGCCGCACAACGAGGACGGAATGCGGATCGAGCCCGCCATGTCGCTGCCAGTGGCCAGCGGTGCCACGCCGGCGGCCAGCGCCGCGCCCGAGCCGCCGCTGCTGCCGCCGCAGGAATGCGCCAGCGACCAGGGGTTGCCGGTTACGCCATAGAGCTTGCTCCAGGTATGGCCCAGCACGCAGAACTCGGGGTTGGTGGCCTGGAAGTAGGGGATCGCGCCCGCCTCCAACAGCTTGTCGACGATGGGGTGGTTCTCGGCCGCGACCTTGTCCTTGAAGACCAGCGAGGCCAGCGGCCGCGGCCAGCCCTTCACCGCCGTCTCCTCCTTGATGATGACCGGCACGCCCTCGAGCGCACGCGCCCTGCCCTCGCGCCAGCGCCGGCCGGATTCGCGCGCCCGCTCGCGCGCCTCATCGGCAAAGATGCCGGCCGCGCAGTTCACCGTGGCCTGCTGGCGCTCGGCCGTGGCCAGCAGGGTTTCGAGGTAGGCGGCCGGTTCCAGGCTGCCGGCGCGGAACAGCGCCAGCAGCTCGCCGGCGGAGAGATAGGTGTTGTTTTTGTTCATGTCAGCGGGACGAAGAAAAAAAGGATTCATCGGGGCGCGGCAACCACCAGTCATGCACGCGCGGCTGGTGGTCGAGCACGACCATCTTGGTGCGGCGGAAGGCATCGAGGCCGAAGCGGCCGAGCTCGCAACCGAGGCCGGACATCTTGGCGCCCGAGAAGGGCAAGGCATCGTTGTCGATCAGCGGGTTGTTGACCCACACCATGCCCGACTCCAGGCGCTCGGCCGCTTCCATGGCCTCGGCCAGGTCGGTGGTGAAGACCGAGGCACCGAGGCCGAATTCGCTGTCGTTGGCCAGGCGCAGGGCCGCGTCGAAATCGGCCACACGGCAGATCGCCGCCACCGGGCCGAAGCATTCCTCGTTCATGATGGCCATCTGCGGCGTGACGCCGGTGAGTATGGTGGGCTCGTAGAACCAGCCCGCTCCCTCGCAATGCGGCGGCACGCGGCCGCCGCAGACCAGGGTGGCGCCCTGGGCCACGGCCTCGGCCACCAGGCGTGCCACCTTGTCGCGTGCGGCCCGGCTGACCAGCGGCCCGATCTCGGCCATGCCCATGCCATCGCCCACGCGCAGTTGCCGGGTGCGGCGCGCGAACTCGGCGACGAAGGCATCGTGCACCTCGTCCACCACGAAGAAGCGCTCCGACGAGGTGCACACCTGCCCGGTTAGCAGAAAGGCCGAGTTGACGCATCCTGCCGCCGCCACCGCTATCGGTGCATGGCGCGAGATGATCATCGGGTCGCTGCCGCCCGCCTCCAGCACGCAGGGTTTCATGCGCTCGGCGCAGGCCACGCCCACCGCGCGCGCCGCCGCCACGCTGCCGGTGAAGGCCACCGCATGGGTGCCCTTGGACTCGACCAGCAGTCGCCCCGTCTGCGCATCGCCTGGCAGGCAGGCCATCAGACCGGCGGGCAGGCCGGCAAAGTGCTGCATGAACTGGAGCGTGCTGAGCGAGGTGGCCTCGGCCGGCTTGATGATGCAGGCATTGCCGGCGGCCAGCGAGGCCGCCACGGTCCAGCACAGCAGCAGGATGGGGTAGTTGAAGGGCAGGATGTGCACCGACACGCCATAGGGCTCGTAGCGCATGTACTGGAAGGAGCCGGCCTGGTTCGTGCCGGCCACCTTGCCACCGTCGTCGCGCGCCAGCTCGGCGTAGTAGCGGAACACCGAGGCGCAGATCGAGAGCTCGCCCACCGCATCCGGATAGGGTTTGCCCATCTCGCGGCACAGCAGCTGCGCGAGCTCGTCGCGCAGCGGTGATTGCTCGATCGCCTGCGCCACGCCATGCAGGGCGGCGGCGCGGGTCTGGGTGTCGGTGCGCTTCCACAGCTGCTGCGCCTGGTTGGCGCTGGCCACCGCGCGCGCCACGTCGGCCTCGGCGCAGACCGCATAGCGCCCGACCGACGCCAGCGTGGCAGGGTTGATGGCCTCCCTGTGCGCTTCAGCGAGCGGTGGCACATAGCCGCCATCGAGGAAGAGCTGGGGTTCTTGCGGGTCGAATCGAACGCTATGCATGCTTCATCAGGCTCCGCGCAGGTCCATCAACACCTCGCGGGCGCAGCGCTGGCCGGATTCGACCGCGCCGTTCAGGAAGCCGGAGTGCAGCAGCGAGGCATGCTCGCCGGCGAAGTGGCAATTGCCCTGGCGCACGCCGGCGTAGCCGTAATAGCCTGTGTAGCTGCCCACCGGGTGCGCCGTGTAGGCGCCCTTGCTCCAGGTGTTGCCGGGCCAGTAGTTCAGGAGCGCACGGCCATTCCACAGCGGCTTGATGCCGGGGAACACCAGTTCCAGGCTGTCGAGCATGTCGGCAGCCTTCTGCTTGATGGGCCGGTCGTTCATCGCCACCGCCGCGCGGTCGCCGGTGAAGCTGGTCAGGATGCCCTCGCTGCCCGGCTGGGCGCGCGTGACCTCCCAGCTGATCTGGTAGCCGCCGGTGTCGTTGTCGGTCAGGCCGTTGTAGCCCTGCTCGCGCCAGATGCGGCGCTTGAACTGCAGCTGGAACTTGCTGTGCATGCCCATGCGGAAGTTCTGGATGGTGGCGAGCTTCATGCTGTCGAAGCCGGCGCGCGCATAGTCCACCGAGCTCTGCAGGATGGAGAAGGGCAGCGCCAGCACCACCTGCTCGGCCTGCACCTCGACGCTCTGGCCACCGCAGGCAAAGCTCAGCGTGTAGCTCTGGTCGGCATTGCGGATCAGCCTGGTGAGCGCATGGCCCTTGACGATCTGGCCGGCGTCCAGGCGCTGGGCCATGCCCTTGACCAGCTGGTCGTTGCCGCCGCGGATGTGATAGCGCTCGTCCGAGCCGCGCGGCGCGAAGAAGCCCACCAGGTCCAAGGCGCTGGCCTCGCTGGCGGCCACGCCCGCCGAGGCATCCATCAGCAGCTTGAGCAGCTGGCCCAGGCGCGAGGCCAGCCCGCCCGGTATGTAGCGGACGATGTAGTCGGTGACCGACAGATGGTCCAGCTCCCAGCCGCGCGGCGTGTAGTTGTCATAGGTCTGCGGCCAGGGCGCGGCGCGGTTGTCGGCATCGAACTGGGCCGACACCGCGGCAAAGTCGTTCACCTGTTCGTCCCAGGTGTAGCGGCCGCCGGCGATCCAGAAGGTGATCTGCCCGCCCACGCTGCTGTCGTAGGCGGCCAGATCGTCCAGCACCAGGCCGAGCTCACGCGCCAGGTCGCGCAGCTCGCGATGGCCGGTATCGATCAGCTCGCCGCCGTTCTCGGCCACCTGGCCCGGGAAGGCCGTGGTGTTGGACCAGCAGCGGCCGCCCAGGCGATCGGAGGCCTCGTAGACCGTGGCGTTCACGCCGGCCTTCTTCAGCTCGTAGGCACAGGCCAGGCCGGCCAGGCCCGCCCCCACGATCACCGTGCGGGCGTTGGTACCGGCCTTCAACCGCGGCTTGGCGGCGGCCGCCAGCAGTGGCGCCGAACCCAGCGCCGCGGCCGAACCCGCCGCCTGCAGCAGCTTGCGGCGATCGCGCAGCAGGGCCAGCGCGGCCTCGTTCGAAACGCCATGTTCGTTGCGCAAGCGCGCCACGTCCATCACGCCGGCCAGGATTCTCATCAAAGGGGTGCGAGCCATCTTGTCTGTCTCCTAAACGTTTTTGTGTGCGGGCGCGGAGGAAGCTTCTGCTGGCATGCCGGACGGCCCGCCCCGGGACAGCAGTCGATAGGCCAGACCTGCCAGCAGCCAGCCACCGCCCACGGCGAGGGCCGAGGCGCTCAGGTTGGCCAAAATCGTGAGGATCACGGCGATGCCGATCAGCGGCGCCGCCAGATGACTCCACCAGCGTCGGCCGGCGTGACGGCCGAACTGCACCAGCACCGACAGGTGCACGAACATGAAGCCGGTGAGCGCGCCCACGCTGATGAAGATGGCCAGCTCGCTGGCGCGGTTGCGCATCGCCAGCGCGATGCCCAGCGAGACCGCGGTCGAAACGATCATCGCCACGTAGGGGTTGCCATGCCGGCGATTCACCTTGGCCAGCGCCGCCGGCAGGGTGCCGTCGCGCCCCATCGCAAACAGCACCCGGGTCACGCCCGCCTGCATCGGCAGCACATTCGGCACGCCGACCACGATCACCAGGAACCAGGCCAGGGCGATCGCCGCGGTCGGGCCGAGCAGCCAGCCCAGCAGGTCGTAGATCACCAGGGCCGGGTCATTGACCGTGAAACCGACCAGCAGATTGCCCATCACCCAGGACACCAGCACGCACAGGCTGCTGGTGAGGGCCAGATTGGTCAGGATGGCCTTGCCGACCACGGACGTGTCGCCATCCTTGACCTCCTCGGCCAGGGTGGAGACCGCGTCGAAGCCCAGGTAGGACATCACGCAGATCGAGGTGGCGGCGAACACGGCGCGGCCATCCCAATGCGCCGCCGGGATGAAGGGCGCCAGGCTCAGGGAACCGCTGCCCTTGCCGCCGAACAGGGCCAGCAGGGCCAGCACCGTCACGCCGCCCACCACCAGCAGTTGCAGCAGCACCGATGTGAGGCTGACCCGCGAGGTGACGGTGATGCCGAACCAGTTGATCGCAAAGGTGATCGCCACCGACAGCAGCACCCAGGCGGCGCGGTCGACGCCGGGCAGCAGCGTCTCCAGGCTGACCGCGCACAGCACGTAGATGAAGGCCGGCACCAGCAGGTAGTCGAGCAGAATCATCCAGCCGGCCAGGAAGCCCGCGAACGGCCCCATGGTGCTGCTCGCGAAGCCATACACCGAACCGGCGCTGGGCATCGCCCGCGTCATCACCGCATAGCTGCTGGCGGTGAAGTAGACGCACAGCGCGCCGAGCAGGAAGGCGAGCGCGATCAGGCCATGCGACTCCTCCCAGACGAAGCCGGCCATGGTCAGCGGCGTCACCGGCGCGGTATAGGCCAGGCCGTAGAAGACCAGGTCGCGGTAGCTCAGCGCGCGTTTGAGCTGGCCGTCGTTCTTGTCCGTCGTCATATGGGGCGCTTTCGGGGTTGGGGTGATGGGCGTGCCACTCAGAGTGTCGGGCGCCGGCCCTGCCAGAGCGCGGCCTCGATGGCCGCACCCAGCTGGAACACGGTGGACTCGTCCAGGGTGCGGCCCACCACCTGCACGCCGATCGGCACCCCGTTGCTGGCCACACCCGCGGGCACGCTCAGCACCGGGTGGCGGCTCAGCAGGTTGAAGGGATAGGTCATGGCATCGCTGCGCAGCAGGGTACTGCTGTCGCTCTCGCCCTCGGCCGAACTGCCGATGCTGGCCATGGTCGGGCAGATCAGCGCATCGTAGTTGGCCATCAGCCCGGACATCGAGTCGTACATGCGGCCGATCACGGCGTTGGTGGCCAGGTACTGCTCGCCGCTGACCTTCAGGCCATCGGCGGCGAACTGGCGGATGTAGTCGCTGGTCGGCTGTTCCTGCAGCAGGATGCGGCTGGCAAACTCACGGCCGGTCTCATAGCCCAGGCGCTGCAGCACCGCGTCGGCCGCGCCCTCGTCCCAGTCCAGCGCCACCTGCTCGACCACGGCACCCTGCTCGCGCAAGGCCTGGATCACCCGATCCAGCGCCTGCCGGATGTCGGCATGCACCTGGTAGAAATTGAGGTCGGGCGAGAACGCGATGCGCAGGCCCTTGACCGGCGCGAAGCTCAGCGGCACTTCCAGCCTGGGGCTGACGGTGGCGGGATCGGCCAGATGCGGGCCGTTCACCACATTGAACATCAGCGCGCAGTCGGCCACGGTGCGCGCCATCGGGCCGATATGGTTCATGGTGTGCAGGGCATAGGCGATCGGGGTGACCGGCACCCGACCATAGCTGGGCTTGAGGCCGACCACGCCGCAATAGCTGGCGGGGATGCGGATCGAGCCACCGATGTCCGAGCCCGAGGCCAGCGTGGTCATGCCGGCCGCCAGCGCCGCGCCGCTGCCGCCGCTGGAGCCGCCCGGGGTCATCGCCAGGTTCCAGGGGTTGCGGGTCACGCCATGCCGCACCGAGCGGGTGAAGCCGGCCATGTAGAACTCCGGCACATTGGTCTGGGCATGGATGACCGCGCCGGCATCCAGCAGGCGCTGGGTGATGGGCGCGTTGACGGTATCGGGCGTATTGCCCTGCAGCCAGGAGCCCTTGGTGGTGACCCAGCCGCACAGGGTGTGCTCGTTCTTCAGCGCCACCGGGATGCCCTCCAGCGCGCGCGGGCTGGCGCCACGCTGGCCGTAGTGCCGCTCGGCCTGCAGCGCGGCCTGCTGGGCCTCCTCCAGGCGCTGGGCACTGAAGGCATTCAGCCGCGGCTCCAGCTTTTCGGCCCGGGCCAGATGGGCATTCAGCAGCTCGACCGGCGAGAGCTCGCGCTGGCGGAACAGTTGCAGCGCCGCGCTGGCGCTCAGGTAGCAGAGATCGTCGTCCGAGGTGATGGGCATGGCTGTCGTCTTGTTCGCTTGGAGATTCATTGATGAGGCGCCACGGGGCCCTGGTTCGAGAACAGCAGCGGCGGGCGCTGGCCATCGCTCAGTAGCGCGGCCAGGCGCTGACGCTGCGGGCGCGGCTCTGCACGGAAGCTGGCGCCGGCGTCGTCGCTGCGCAGCAGCTGCCCATCCTGGCTGACGGCCAGCGCGCCGCGCTCGCCCAGCCTGGCGAGGCCTGCAATCGACGCGTTGGCGCCCGCCTCGATGCGGCCCCAGCTGCGGCCCGCATCGGCGCTGCGGTAGAGCGCGCCGCGCAGGCCGCCCGCCAGCAGCACGCCGTCCGGCAGCGCGGCACCGGCCCAGAAGGAGCCGCGGTAACCGGTGGCGAGGTAGCTCCACTGCTGACCGCCATCGGCCGAATGCAGCACATAGCCCTTCTCGGCCGCGGCATAGAGCGCACGGTCGGTGCCCGCTGGATCGGCAAAGAGGCCATAGAGATTCAGGTCGGCACGCTTGGCGCCGGGCGGCGCGGGCAGCTCCTGCGCCTGCCAATGGCGGCCGCCGTCGCGGGTGAGCAGCACCAGCGACCACAGGCCGACGGCCACGCCATGCTCGCTGTCGAAGAAGTGCACCGCGAACAGCGGCCGGTCTTCCTGCGGCGCGCTGCGCTGCAGCGTCCAGCTGTCGCCGCCATCCGCCGTGTGCAGCACCACGCCGGCATGGCCGACCGCCCAGCCCTCGCGCTCGTTGGCGAAGGCGACGCCGGTGAGCGTCACGTCCACCGGCACGGCGCTGGCCTGGCGCCAGCTGGCGCCGCGGTCGTCCGACAGCAGCACGACGCCATGCGCGCCCACCGCCACCGCGCGCGCATGCTTGCCTTGGCCGGCCCAGGCGGCGGCCAGCACGGGCGCCTGGCTTGCATGCGCCACGCGCTCGGCCGGCTGCAGGGTTACGGCCAGGCCATCGAGCGCCAGGGCCGTACCCAGCAGCAGGGCGGCGACGCGCTTGCAGAGTTTCGTTGTCATCATGGTGCTCCTCCCCGGCCTCAGTGCAGCATCAGGCCCGGCACGCGGGCGGGTCGGCGGCGCGGCATCAGGCGCTCCAGCCAGACGGCAAAGGCCGGCAGCGCCGTCATCGCCATCACCATATTGACCATGAACATGAAGGCCAGGAGCTTGCCCATATCGGCCTGGAACTTGAGTGCCGAGAACGACCAGGTGGCCACGCCCAGGGCCAGCGTGATGGCGGTGAAGATGGTGGCCGTGCCGACCTCCAGGATCGCCTGCTCCAGCGCCTGCACGATGGACTGGCCGCGGGCCAGATGCAGCTGCAGCCGGTTGTAGATGTAGAAGGCGTAGTCGACACCGATGCCCACCGCCAGCACCATCACCGGCAGGGTGGCCACGGTGAGGCCGATCTGCAGCTCCTTCATGAACCAGTAGCCAATGAAGGTGCCGATGGTGAGCGGCAGGCAGCAGGCCAGCACGGCGCGCAGGTCGCGGTAGGTGAGCAGCACCAGGCCCACGATGGCCGTGTACACATAGAGCATCATCGGCAGCTCGCTGGCCTCCAGCGTCTCGTTCACCGCCGCCAGCACGCCGGCATTGCCCGAGGCCAGCCGGATCTGCACGCCCGCCTCGGCATGGCCGGCGGCAAAGGCCTTCACCGCATCGATAACGCGCTGGATGGTGACCGCCTTGTGGTCGGTCAGGTAAAGGTGCACGGCGGTCATGCTGCAGTCCTTGCGCATGGTGCCGCGGGTGCGCGCAATCTCGGTGGCCAGGGCCGCGAAGTTGGCGGCGTCCAGGGGCACCGCCTCCATCTTGGGGTTGCCCTCGTTGTAGCCGAGGTTGTACTGCTTCATCTGGTCCGAGAAGGCGTTGATGGACAGCACGCCCGGCACCGGCTGCATGGCCCAGACGAAGCGGTCCTGGAACAGGCCGATGTTGACGTTGCCGCAGAAACCGATGCCGTCATGTTCACCCCCAGACCGGCCCTGGGCCGGCTCCCCCCCGAGGGGGTCAAGGGACTCGGGAGCGGCCCGTCGCTCCTTGAGCCCCTGTGTTGCGCCCGGCGCCGCCTTGGCCTCGAAGATCACGGTCAGCCAGTCCAGGCCGGTGTCGTAGTTGGCGGCGATGGCCACGGCGTCGCGGTTGAAGCGCGCATCCGGGCGCAGCTCGGGCGCGCCCGGCTCCACCGTGCCGACCACACGGCCATGGCTTTGCCACACCGCCAGCCCGAACAGGGCGGCCACCAGGCCCAGGCAGACCGCGGCATTGCGCGGCCGCGCAATGCGGGCCAGCAGCCGCAGCCAATCGGCACGCGCCTCGCGCAGCGCCATCGCGGCATCGGCATAGGCGCGGTCGACGCGGAAGAAGGAGGCGGCCACCGGCAGCATCAGCAGATTGGTGACGATCTTGAAGGCCACGCCCAGCGAGGCCGCGATCGCCAGCTCACGCACCATCGGGATCGGGATCAGCAAGAGCGTGATGAAGGAGACAAAAGCGGTCGCCAGCGCCAGCGTGCCCGGGATCAGCAGGCCCGTGAGGCTGGCGCGGCAGGCCGCTTCGCAGCTCTTGCCCAGCGAAACCTCGCGCACGATGAAGTTGATCTGCTGCACGCCATGCGACACGCCGATCGCGAACACCAGAAAAGGCACCAGCACCGCCAGCGGGTCGAGCCCGAAGCCCAGCAGGTGCAGGGCGCCGAACTGCCACACCAGCGAGGTGAAGGAGCACAGGATGGGCAGCAGGGTGAACAGCAGCGAGCGGCAGTACCAGTAGACCGCCGCCGCGGTCAGCAGCAGGGCCAGGCCGAAGTAGGCCAGCACCGAGCCGGCGGCGTCGGCGATCTCGCCCACCTGCTTGGCAAAGCCGATGATCTGGATCTCGAAGTCCCGGTCTTCGAAGCGCTGGCGCAGCTGCTCCTCGAGGACGCGGTTGTAGGCCACGTAGTCGAGCTGGCGGCCGTCGGCGCCGGTCTCGATCAGCTCGGCGCTGATCATGGCGCTGTCCTGCCCGCGCGAGACCAGGGTGCCGATGAAGCCACCCTGCAGCGCCGCCGCCCGGATCTTGGCGATGCTCGCCTCATCCAGGCTCTCGGGCGTGACGCTGCCGTCGATCAGCGGATCGGCACGGAAGCCCTCTTCGGTGATCTCGTTGACGAAGGTGTTGGGCGTCCACAGCGATTGCACGCCCAGCCGCTCCACATTCGGCAAAAAGGTCACCGCCTGCGTCACCTGGTAGAGCCGGCTCAGGGCCGCCGCGCTCCAGATCGTGCCCTGACGCGCCCGCACCACGATGTTGAGGCGGTTGGCGCCCATCACATCGTTGCGGTAGGCATGGAAGGTGGCCACATAGGGATGGTTGGTCGGCAGATGCTTCTCGAAACCGGCCTCCATCCTCAGCTGCGAGCCGAAATAGCCCATCACCAGCGTCAGCAGAAGCAGCGCCACCATCACCAGCTTGCGTCGCCCGAAGCAGAAGGCCTCGAGGCGGTCCAGGAAACGCTGCGTCATCGCCTCATGCCCCTCAGAAATTGCGCGAGGCGTTCAGGCCGATGAAGCTGCGGTCGCGATAGGGCTGGTCGACCGCCGTCTCGCCACCCATGAAGCGGGCGTAGTTGAGGGCAAACTGCCAGCGCGCCGGGTTCTGGATGAAGCTGACGATGACATTGGCCGAATGGGCGCCCTTCATGAAGGTGGCGGCGCCGTTGGGCGTGCGACCGCTGAGCGCGCGGAAGTAGAAGAGCTCCGGCACCACCTGCCAGCCCGGGATCAGCGAGCCGTCGTAGACCCAGCTGAAGTCGAAGTTGACGCCCGCCGAGTTCTTCGTGCCCACCGCCACCGGCGTGCCGGCGGCCGAGGTCTGCTGGCCCCAGCCCCAACCGCCGGCCGAGATCAGGTCATCGCCATATTGCTGCTGCAGGCGTGGGAAGCGGATCGCCACGGCCTCGGCCAGCAGGGTGCCGGTCTGGGCGCCCAGCAGCTTCAGCAGCATGGGGGCCGAATCCGGCGTCAGGCTGAACAACGCCGTGAGCGCCAGCTGCATGCGCGAGGTATCGACCCAGCAGTTGCCGTTCTGCGAGGCGCAGCCGGTGGTGGCGGCATTGATGCTGGCCGCGTCCTTGGGGCGGTAGGAGAACTCGGCACCGATGGCCCAATCGCCCAGCGGGAAGTTGGCCGACAGGCCGTAGAGCTTGCGGTTCTCGCCATACACCCAGCCCATCGCCCCGTTCGGGTTGTTGAAGGTGAAGGACGGCGACTTGTCGTGGTAGTTGATGGCATAGGCGCCCAGGTTCAGCTGCGTGCCCTGCGGCTGGTAGCGCAGCGAAACGCCCCACTGGCCGCTGTTGCGCGCCTTGCTCTCCTGGATGCCATAGCTGTCGTGGCCGGCGCCCAGGCCGTTGAAGGCGGACCAGAAGCTGCCGCTGGGCGGCATGTAGTTGGCGTTCCAGCCCAGCTGCACATAGCCCTCCACATTCAGGCCATGGCCCAGGCCGGCGGCGGCGCTGACGATGGGCGCGGGCAGGATGGCCTCCTTGAGCTGGGTGCCGGGCTGCGAGAGGCGCATCAGGTCGACCGCGTTGGTGACGTTGATGCCGCCCGGGATGAACAGGCTCTCGCCCCAGCTGATCACCTGATTGCCGGCGCGCACGCGCAGCGACTGACCGTCGAGGTCGAACTTCTTGCTGACCCAGAAGTCCAGCACGCGGGCCTTGAAGCGCAGGTCGCGGCGCGCGTCCTCGGCCAGATTGCCGTCCAGGCCCGGCGGCGTGGTGGCGCTGGTCCAGCCGGTGGTCTTGGTGGCGGCGAAGTCGCGCAGCCAGCTCACCCGCGCCATCGCGGTCACGCTCTCCGGGAACTTGAGCAGCAGTTCGTGCGAACCCTTCAGGTAGGTGGTGAAGGCGTCGCCCTTGGCGTAGTTGAGGTCGCCCTGGTCGCCCAGGCCGCTGGTCCAGGCCAGGCGGCCGGCCGGCCCACCGCTGTTGCCCTCGATGACGCGGCCGCCATCCGGGGCATTGGTGCGTATGCCGGTGCCGACGCTCAGGGTCGAATCGAAGCTGCCCGAGACGAACTCGGTGTTAAAGGTTTCGGCACTGGCGCCAGCGCAGACGATGGTCGCGGCGGCCGCGACGGCACGCGCCGCGAGTTGGGGCTTGTTGATCACGAAGCTCTCCTTGAGGTGTCGAGGCGGATCAGCGATCGCTGATGGCACGCAGGTTGTCCGAGGTGTAGAAGGGCGCCTTCATGCGCTCGCCGCTGGGTTCGGTCAGCCACTTGACGTCGACGCCCGCACCCACGGTGCTGAAGTCGAAGATGTAGCGGCCCTCGGGCAGGTTGTATTGGCTGAAGGCGGCCACGTCGCAGCTGCCGGTCTCGTAGACCGGGATCAGATAGCCCTCTCGCACCTTCCAGAGCGCGCCCTGCATGTCGTAGTCCTCGGCCAGCACGGCGTTCCAGCTGTCCTCGTCGAGGTAGTAGGTGCGCTTGGGCGAGACATGGCGGGCGCCCTTCTTGACGCTCGCCTCCACCACCCAGACGCGGTGCAGCTCGTAGCGGCGCGCGCTGGCGGCCAGCGCGTTCTTCTGCACCACGTCCGACACCTTGGCCTTGAAGTCGTACACGCCCAGCGCGTTGTAGGGGACCAGCAGTTCCTTCTTGCCGACCAGCTTCCAGTCGAAACGGTCCAGGGTGCCGGTGAACATGATGGTCTCGTCCAGCAGGTACTGGTTCTCGAAACCGATCTGCGGCGCGTCGTAGGCATAGGCCGGCAGGCGGCGCACGCGGCGCTGGCCGGGGAAGTAGTAGAAGGTCTCGCCGCTGGGGTTGTCCAGCAAGACATTGGCCGCCAGGGCCTGGCCGGCCAGCGCCGCCGGCGACTTGTAGCTGAAGTACGTGAAGTACTCGATATTGCCGACATCGGACAGCTTGGCCGAGCCCTTCTTGCCCCAGGGGTAGAACATGGTCTGCTCGAAGCCGGCCTGGATCCAGTCCTCGCTGCCGCGACGCGGCGAGACGAAGGTGAAGCCGTTGGCGAAGTCCGCACCGACGCCGTGGTAGCGCATCTTCATGTTCATCATCGCCTGCGCGCCGGTGCTGGGCAGCGGGAAGGGAATGCCCGGCACCACCGCGGACTTCAGGCTCCAGCCGTCCTCGCCCATCTTGGCGGCGCTGACGTTCTTTTTGGTGTTCTCGGCCACGAAGTCGGGCGCACCGCAGCTGCGGCGCGTCGGGTAGACATCCATCTGGAAGCCGGGGTTCTGCTTGAGCAAGGCGAGCTGGCCGGGGCTCAGCTGCTCGGCGTACTCGGCGGCGTTGGCGGCGGTGATGGAATGCAGCGGCTTGTCGCCCTTGTGCTTCCAGAAATCCTTGCGCAGCTTGCCGTAGGCCCAGCCCTCGCTGGCTTGCGCTTCATTCGTCCAGGCCGGGATGCGGCCGTCCTTGCTGGCGGCGGCCTCGCCGCCCAGCGGGGTCAGCTTGCCGCCGAGCTGGGACGGATCGGCCGCGAAGGCGCCGGTGCCGGCCATCGCCAGGAAAATTCCAGACATCAGGCCGGACACGAGGCCGCAGAGTCGCGGCGTGAGCATAGCAAGCGACATTTTGTTCATATCTCCAGTCTCCTTTTTTCGATGAATGCGCCGCGCCCTGCAAATCGCATGGCACGCGGAATTTGCGGGTTAGCCTAGTACCAGTTCCAATCTTCTCGGTCGTCGAAGCGGGTGATCTGTTTGAGCTCCAGGAAGGCTTCATAGCCCTGGCGGCCCAGCTCGCGGCCGATGCCGGAGGCCTTCATGCCGCCCCAGGGCAGCTGGGTGAAGGTGGGCTGCGAGCAGTTGATCCACACCACGCCCGCACGCAGGGCACGGGCGACGCGATCGCAGCGCGCGTGGTCGGCCGACATCACGGCGCCGGCCAGGCCGTAGCGGCTGTCGTTGGCCAGGGTTATCGCTTCCTCTTCGCTGTCGAAGGGGTTGACGCAGACCACCGGCCCGAACACCTCCTCGCGCCAGATGATGCTGTCGGTCGGCACATCGGCAAACACGGTGGGCTGCAGGAAATGGCCGCGCTCCAGGCCGGCCGGGCGGCCACCGCCGCTGACCAGGCGGGCGCCGCTCTCGGCAGCCCGCGCAATCGCCTCCAGCACCTTGGCATGCTGGGCGGCGGACACCAGCGGCCCCATCTGCACGCCCTCGTCGTCGCCGCGGCCGATGGTGATGGCCTCGGCGGCGGCCTTCAGGCGCTCCAGCAGGGCCGCGTAGAGCGGCCTCTCCACCAGCACGCGCGAGGTGGCCGAGCAGACCTGGCCCTGGTTCCAGAACACGCCGAACTGGATCCACTGCACGGCCTTGTCGAGCTCGCAGTCGGCAAAGATGATCAGCGGCGACTTGCCGCCCAGTTCCAGGCTGACGTTGCGGCTCTCGCGCGCGGCCGCGGCCATCACCTTGGAGCCCGTGGCCAGCGAGCCGGTGAAGGCCAGCTTGTCGACGCCCGGGTGCTCGGCCAGCGGCGCGCCGGCCTCGGCGCCCAGGCCGGTCACCAGATTGAAGGCGCCGGCGGGCAGCCCCGCCTCGTGCAGATAACGCGCCAGTTCCGTGCAGCTCAGCGGGCACAGCTCGGAGGGCTTGAGCACCACGCAGCAACCCGCGGCGAGCGCCGGCGCCACCTTCCAGGCCGCCATCAGCAGCGGAAAGTTCCAGGGCGTGATGGCGCCCACCACACCGACCGGCTCCCTGCGGATACGGCAGGCAAAGCGCGCGTCGCCGACATCGACCGACGCCTCGCCATCCGCCTCGATCTGCTCGGCCATGTCGGCGTAGTAGTCGAAGCAGAAGGCGGCGTCGGCCACATCCCAGCGCGCCTCCTTGAGCGGCTTGCCGTTGTCGCGCGTCTCCAGGCGGGCCAGCGCCTCCTGCTCGGCGCGCATGGCAGCCGCCACCTTGCGCAGCATGGCCGCGCGCTCGGCGGCGCGCAGGCGCGGCCAGGGCCCATGGTCGAAGGCGCGGCGCGCCGCGGCCACCGCCGCATCGACATCGGCCGCCGTACCGGCGGCGACCTGGGCAAACACCTCCTCGCAGGCCGGGTCCAGCACGTCCAGCGTGCCGCCGCGTGCCGCTGGCACGAAGGCACCGTCGATGTAGAGAAGCCGCTCAAGCATCATGCTGCTCAGCCGATCTGGCGTGTCAGCGAGATCGCGAACTGGCGCTTCTCGGCTTCCACGAAATAGGCCTGGGTATCGAAGTAGGCCTCGGGTGCGTACACGCCGGGCCGGCGTGGCTCGCGCAACATCAGCTGCACCGCGATCGAGGCGTTCATCGAGGTGGCCGCGTCGACATAGCCCTCGTACATGGCGTTGGCGCGCACGACGACCTCGCAGCGCGCCGTGGCCGGCTGGCCGCCGACCCGGCCACGGCCGATCGCGAAATGGATCTCGCTGCTCTGCTGCGGCGGGATGCGCTGCGTGTTCTCGGCGATATTGCGGTTGATGACGGCGTTCAGCAGGTCCAGCGGGCGCACCGGCGTGCCATTGATGTCCACCGGGCGATCGAAGTCGCCGAAGCCCGCTTTCACCAGCCCCACCCAGGCCTCGTGCTCGCGATGCGGCAGGTGCAGCTTCCAGGTGAACTCCTTGATGCCCTTCTGGCGGATGCCATCGGCCAGCGGCACGGTCAGCTGCTCGGAATGGATCGAGTACATGAACTCGCAGCGACCCCAGGGCTCGGGCAGGTCGATGGTCTCCCTGCCGGTCTGCGGCGCGCATTCGACATGGCGGCCGTCGAGGAACTGCACGCAGGGATGGGCGTACTCGGCCAGCACGGTCGAGACGCTGTAGGGCGGCACCAGCAAGGGATTCTCGGCACCACTCAGGGTGGCGGCCCAGTAGAGATTGATGCTGTCGATCTCGTCGAGCTGGTCGGCCACGGCGCGGCAGATCACATTCGACATGCCGGGATCCGCCCCCACGCCCAGCACCGCCACCACGCCGGCGGCGCGGAACTGCTCATGCCATTCCAGCTGCTTGACCGTGTAGGTGCCCAGCCCGCCCAGGTCCACATAGTCCGCCCTGGCGTCCAGCGCGGCGGCAAAGATGGCCATCTGATGGCCGGCCAGGGTGGGCACCGCGTTGACGCAGATGTCGACCCCGTCCAGCGCGCGCCGCAGCGCCTGCGGATCGCTCACGTCCAGCTCATGCAGGCTCAGACGAGTGTCGTTCATGGCCTCTCCCAGCGCCTGCATGCGCGCCCGGCTCGAGTCGAACAGCCTGAGCTCCGCGATGTCGACGATGGCCCGATCCGACAGCAGGTCGCGAACGATGCCCTGCCCCATCATGCCGGCGCCGCCCAACAGGGCGATGCGGACCTTCTTGTTGTCCTTGTTGCTCATTGCAGCTTCTTCCTTCTTCCACTTGCGGAGCCAGTCTAAAACCGATCGATTGTTCGGTTTATGGGGGTTTTCCAGCGGAAGAGGCGAATGAGCAAGGAGAACAAAGGTAGTCGCGGCGGACAACTGGCCGCACAAACTGAGTTATGCGTCGGACTTTGGTGCGGGTCATCCGATCATGGTTGAGGTTGACCTGATTGAGTCGGCACCGCCCAAGACTCAAGAGTCGAATCAACCTAACGTCAATTTGCCACGTCTTGCAATGAAGACCACCTCAGCCACGAAAGTAATCCGGTCAGAGCAGGATCCGCCACGCGCTGGGACCCTAGGCAGTCGCGAAGGTGCGTGAGCGGCCTTGCAATCGGCCCAAAACGTCATATGATATGCATCATGCGAAACTCAAAAGTCAACGCAAGAGCAGCTGCGAAGGACGCCACACACGAGCGCATCGTGGCGGTGGCCGCCCGGGCCATCCGTCGGAGTGGCTACGACGGCACGGGCGTCGCAGACATCATGAAGGAGGCCGGGTTGACGCATGGCGCCTTCTACTCCCACTTCGCGTCGCGCGAGGCCATGCTGGCCGAGGCTGCAGCACGGGCTTGTGCCGAGTCCGCAGGAGCTGTGGCCGAGGTGGTGGCCAGCGTGCCGCCGGGATCGGCATTGGCATCCATGCTCGCCGCCTACCTTTCCAAAGAGCACGCCGCCAGTGTGGATGCGGGATGCCCATTGGCTGCGCTTGGGTCAGAGACGTCCCGTCAGGCGCCAGAGGTGCGTCGCGTGGCGACGCGGCACATCAAGGAAATGGTGGATTTGCTCGCGCGACAGTCCCCTGACTGGGGACTGCCTTCCGCCCATGAGCGCGCACTCGTCACCGTTTCTGCCATGGTCGGGGCGCTGATATTGTCGCGCGCCGTGGATGAGCCTGTCCTGGCTGAGGGGCTGCGTGAAGCAGCGCTCAAGCACTTGACGCCGGGCGGCCATTGATTTCCTGAGGATGGGTGCTCCATTTTCTGTCGGATTTAAACATGACGATCATCATGCGAGACAATTTCAAATCTACCCTTGCGACCACGCTGTCCGCGGCACTCACATCCTGCGCCTCATTCAAAGCGGCCGGCAACTCAGCGTGCGCGGCTATATCGGCGTGCCCATATCAGGCCGTTCACAAGCCTGGCTACGCCAGGAATAAGGCAGCGTCATGAAAGCATTTCTCCTGGAACGCTATGGCAAGAAGCGCCCTCTGCGGTTGGCGCAAACGCCAATGCCAGAACTTCGGGATGACGAAGTCCTGGTTGAGGTGCATGCCGCAGGCGTCAACCTGATCGACTCCAAGATCAGGGATGGCGAATTCAAGCTCATCCTGCCCTACCGCCTGCCCACCGCCCTGGGGCATGACGTCGCCGGCGTCGTCGTGAAGACCGGGCCGCGCGCGCGGCAGTTCAGGGTGGGCGACGAGGTCTATGCGCGGGTGGACGACTTCCGGATCGGCACCTTCGCCGAGTTCGTCCCCGTCAAGGAAGCCTCGTTGGCGCCCAAGCCCAAGAACCTCACGATGGAGGAAGCCGCCTCGATCCCGCTGGTTGGCCTGACCGCATGGCAAGCACTGCTTGAGACGGCCGGGCTGAAGAGCGGGCAGAAGGTCTTCATCCAGGCCGGCTCCGGCGGTGTCGGCAGCTTCGCCATCCAGCTGGCCAAGCACTGGGGTGCCACGGTGGCCACGACGACGAGCTCGGGCAACACGGCGCTGGTCAAGGGACTCGGCGCAGACGTAGTTGTCGACTACAAGACGCAGGACTTCGAGGATGTCCTGCGCGACTTCGACCTTGTCCTCAACAGCCAGGATGGCAAGACGCTGGAGAAGTCCCTCAACGTGCTCAAGCGCGGCGGGAAGCTGATCTCCATCTCCGGACCGCCTGATCCGGATTTCGGCGCGGAGATTGCGGCTCCCGGCTTCGTGCGGCTGGTCATGCGGCTGCTGAGCTCCGGCATCCGGCGCAGGTCGCAGCGCCGAAGCGTTCGCTATTCATTCCTCTTCATGAAGGCGAACGGCTCCCAACTGCGCGAGATCACCAAGCTCATCGAGGCGGGAGCGATCCGCCCCGTGATTGATCGGGTGTTCCCCTTCGATGCGACCAACGAGGCCCTGGCCTACGTCGAATCGGGTCGCGCCAAAGGCAAGGTCGTCATCAAGATCAAGTGAGCTTGAACGCCGCGCGGCGCGCCGGGGCCGAAGGGGTATACCGACTATCCCGCGCTGGCGGCCTGATCGGCTCAAGCCATGATCTGGCGCAGCGGCCGGGCACTCAGGCACGCGCACGCAGGCGACGTGTCCGAAACGTGCCCCAGCCACTGCCGAGCGCCGACTTGAGGAATGCCGCCAGGCCGCTCTCGGTCGGACGCGGCGCCTTGCCCTTGGCGATGCGCTTGAGCTGCCTCTCGTACCAGAGCACCTCCATGATTCCCAGGCGATCCACGGCCTTGAGACCCGTGCTGATCGTGCGGACGCGCTGCGCGCTGTCGCGCCCTTGCAGCAGTGCTGCGGGCGCGTCGGGGTCGATCGCCAGCAGCCGGGCCAGGCCCACGACATCCATTGCACCGGTGCGCAGCGCGGCGTTCATGCCGGCCGCCGTGCGGAAGCCACCGGTCACCATGAGCGGCACCCGGGTCGTGGCGCGCGCCTTTTCCGCAAACCCGAGAAAGTAGGCTTCCCGCGCTGCGGTGGCGGCCGTCTGCGGCTCCTGCATCGCGCCGCTCATTGCGGGGGCTTCGTAAGTGCCGCCGGAGATCTCGATCAGGTCAATGCCCGCCGCTGCCAGCGCGCGAATCGTCGCCAGCGATTCCTCCTCGGTGAAGCCACCGCGCTGGAAGTCGGCCGAGTTGAGCTTGATGCCCACCGGAAAGTCCGCGCCGACCTGGCGGCGGATCTCGGCGTAGACGGCCAGCACGAAGCGCCGGCGCTTCTCGGCCGTGCCGCCCCATTCGTCGTCGCGGCGGTTGTGATGCGGTGAGAGGAACTGGTTTATCAGGTAGCCGTGCGCGGCGTGGATCTGCACGCCACTGAACCCCGCCTTCTTGCAGACGGCCGCGCTGCGCCCGAAGCGCTCGATGATGTCCTGGATCTCGGCAGCCGTGGCTTCGCGCGGCGTCTCGAAGAAGGCTGCCATGTCCTCGCGGAACGGCACGGCAGAGGGCGCGAGGTTGAACGCGTTCAAGCCCCGCGTCGACTGCTTGCCCGGGTGGTTGAGCTGCGCCCACAAGGCCGATCCATGGGCGCTTGCCGCCTGCGTCCATTGCCTCAGCACGGGCATGTCGGACTCATCCTCGATCACGACGTTGCCAGGCTCGCCGAGCGCGCGCCGGTCGATCATCACATTGCCCGTGACGATCAGACCCAGGCCCGAGGCGCCCCAGCGGCGATACAACTGCACCAGGCCATCCGTAGGACGGTTGTCGTAGGTGCCCAGCGTCTCGCTCATGGCCGCCTTGGCGAGGCGATTGCGCAGCACGCTGCCATTGGGCAGCCGCAAGGGCTGATTCAGCAGATTGGATTCCATGGTCAGCTCAGAAGGCCGTGCGGTCATAAGGCGAGACGACTTTCGGAGGCTGCAGGAATGCCGTCAGCCCCTGGAGCCACATCACTTCCCGGAAGTCGCCGGTGATGGTGAGGTCCTTGCTGGCCAGGGCCCTGAGGAAGGCGGCCTGGCTGTCCTTGGCCGACAGGATGGCGAAGCCCTTGGCCGCGTCCTTGAAGCTGAACGTGAATTGGGGACTCGGGGCGAGCCCGGCCGCAGACCGGATGGCGCCGTCTTCGATCACGAAGTAGCGGCCCGCGCCCGAGGTGGTGCGAATCTGGAACACCAGGCGCTTGCTTGCGACGTAGCGCGCGCAATCCGCATCGCTGCGTATCTTGCGATTGAGGATCTGGGCGAACGCCCACAACAGGAACTTGAACTTCAACATGACAGGCAACCTTTAGAGGCGGCAAGGCGGCGCGCCGCCATCACTCGCTGAGGAACTGGACCGCGTGACGCAGGAAACGCTGCGGGTACTGGAACTGCGCGGCATGGCCGGAGTCGGGATAGATGAACAGCTGTGCGTTCGGCAGGTTGCGAGCCATGTAGAACGAGTTGATCGTCGGGATCATCACGTCGTGCACGCCGTTGAGGATGAAGGTGGGCTGCGGAATGCCGCGCAGGTAGGCGAAGGGATCGTCTTCCGCGAGCCTGGGCAGGTAATGCATATTGGCCTCGATCTGCGCCTTCGCGGCTTCGGGTGAGGACGGCGGGTCCTGATCGACACGCCGATGACGTCGCTCCCAGAAGGCCCTGCCGGCTTGCTCAGCCTTCGTCGAGCGGCCGAAGAACAGGTACAGAAAGTCCTCGAGGACGGGCACAGGGTTGACGGCCGTGCCCAGCACGCGGGGTTCCATCTCGGGGTCGCCACCGCGCGGCCCCGTGCCCAGCAGCATCAGCTTGCGCACCAGCGTCGGATGACGCCAGCTCAGGTCAAGCGCCTGGAAGCCTCCCAGCGAGAAGCCCAGCAAGTCGATGTGTTCCAAGCCCAGCGCGCGAACGAAGGCCGCTGCGTCGTCGGCCATGTCCTCGATGCGCGTGCGCGGTGACCCGCCGGAGGACGCAATGCCGCGGCCGTTGTAGAGGATCACCTCCCGGCCTTCGGCCAGGCCGTCCGTCATCAGCGGGTCCCAGTGGTCCATGCCGCCGCGGAAGTGCTGCAGCATCAGCAGCGGGGGCTGCCCAGCGGCCGCATTGCCCCAGCGACGGTAGGCGAAGCGAGTGCCGCCGACGTCAGCAAATCGGGTGGGCGCGGTGCAATGGGTGTCAGTCATGGGTGAGCTCCGGACTCAATTCGCCAGGAAGGCGCGTGCCTTGGACACGAAGTCCTCGTGGTACTGAAAGATCCCGCCGTGGCCGGCATCCGGATAGATGAGCAGCTGTGCGTTCGGCAGACGCTTGGCCAGGTCATACGAATTGCGCGTCGGTACCATCCGGTCGTGCTCGCCGTTGGCTACGAGCACCGGCTGCGTGATCACCGAGAGGTCGGCCGGACGCTTCTGCCCCCAGGCATTGAGCGCCTGAAGCTGCGGCACATAGGCCCAGATGGCGATTTCGCTGTCGCGCTTGTCGGTGCGTTCCTGCAAGCGCTTCAGGAAGGCCTTGCCGGCCTCGATACCGTTCGGCGTGCGGGTGAAGAAGAGGTACTGCTTCGGGTCCTGGCCGGTGAACGTGGCGCGGATCAGGTCGTAGTTCGCCACGCCCGCGACGCTGCTGATGCCCGCGCCCCCAGCAGGGCCGGTGCCCGCCAGGATCATCCTGCGGACCAACCGCGACTCCTTCAGCACGATCTCCTGCGCAATCATTCCGCCCATCGAGAAGCCAAAGAGGTCGACCTGCTTGAAGCCCTTGGCCTTGATGAAGCTGATGGCGTCGTCGGCCATCTGCTCGATGGTATCGGCCGGCTTGCCGGTGGAGGCGCCGACGCCACGGTTGTCGAACGCGATCACGTGATGTTTCGCGGCGAGCCCGTCCACCACGCGCGGATCCCAGTTGTCCAGCACGGCGGCCAGGTGGACGAGCAGCACCACGGGCGTGCCGCCGTTTTGCTGCCCGAGCTCGCGGTAGGAGAAGCTCACGTCGCCGGCCGTGACGCTTTGCGTCGGCACGTTCTTCCATGTCACCGGCCGCACCTCGCTCGCCAAGGCGCTCGAAGAGGCCAGCACACCGGACAGCGTCAGCGCGTAAAGGATCGATTTCATGGGCGTGATAGGCATGACAGGCTTCCGTTTGCGAGGGATGGGGGCTCAGGCTTGGTGCCGGTAGCGATCAGCCGCCTGAGCCTGCCGGACGTCTGACAGCAAGCCTTGGCGCGCGCCGTCCAGCGCATCCCAGCGTTCGGCCACATGCAGCGGCGGAATCGTGACGAGCTCGCGGCGGTCGTAGCCGATCAGCGCTGCGTCGACCAATTCATCGACGTCCATGACTTCGGGGAGGGTGTTGATGTCAACGCCGGCGCGCTCCCAGATCTCCGTGCGCGTCGCCGCCGGCAGCACGGCCTGCACATAGATGCCCTTGGGCGAGAGTTCCAGGTTCAGCCCCTGCGACAGGAACAGCACGAAGGCCTTGGTGGCGCCGTAAATCGTCATGCCCAGCTCAGGCGCGAAGCCCACCACCGAGCCGATGTTGACGATGCTGCCGGCGCCGGCCTGCACCAGGCGCGGGGCAATGGCGGCAGCCAGGCGTGTCAACGCCGTGGTGTTGAGAGCGATCAGCCGTTCGATGGCTTGCGCACTTTGCTGGACAAAGCTGCCGGGCTGCGCCATGCCGGCGTTGTTGATCAGGATGCCGATGCGGGCGTCCTCGCGCAGGCGCGCTTCGACCGCTGCCAGATCGGCCTGCTGCGTGAGGTCCGCCTGCAGCACGTCGATCGCCACCTTGTGCGCCTCCCTCAGGCGCGCTGCAAGCGCATCGAGCCGGGACTTGTCGCGGGCGACCAGCACCAGGTCGTGTCCGCGCTTCGCGAAGCGCTCGGCATAGACGGCGCCGATGCCGCTGGACGCGCCGGTGATGAGGACGGTGGGAAGGGTGGTCATGGTCATGAGTTCCTGAGCAGTGGTCGCCGCTTGTCGGGTGAGTCCGACGTTCGGCGGGATTGGGTTTGCATGGCTCAATGATGATGATCGTAATCCAAAATGTCAAGACTTTGATGATGATTGACATCAATATAGAATTGAGGCCGGCAAATGCATCACTGCAGGGCAAACAAGCGATGAGAGTCACCAAAGCGCAGGCGCAGGCGAATCGGGCGCATGTGGTGGAAACAGCTTCCCAGCTGTTTCGTGAGCGCGGCTATGACGGCGTCGGTGTGGCCGATCTGATGGCCGCCGCCGGCTTCACCCACGGCGGCTTCTACAAGCAGTTCGGCTCAAAGACCGACCTGATCGCGGAGTCGGCGGCTTGTGGCATCGCCCAGACCGTGGCGCTGACCGGGGACGGCGTGGAAGCTGCGGAGTTCGTCAGGCAGTACCTGTCGCGTGAGCATCGTGACCGCCGTGGCACCGGTTGCACCATGGCCGCCTTGGGTGGGGATGCTGCACGTCAGCCCGATTCCGTCCGAAGCGCTTTTGCAACAGGCATCGAGAGCCTAGTGGCGGCGTTGAGCCGCAGCGACGGCGCGGCGGCAGACTCCGCCGACGCGCGCCAGACGCGAGCCCAGCTCCTGGACATGCTCTCGCATGCGGTGGGAGCCCTCATCATGTCGCGGGCCTGCCCGGACGACTCGCCCCTCGCCGACGAATTCCTCACGGTATGCCGTGACGCGATCCTCGGGACGCTGGTGGCAACGCAGGTCGCAGAGGCGCCTGCACCTGCGCGCTGACCGCGCCCCGCTCTTTCCGTCTTTCCTTCTTACGCCTGCGGCCGATATTCGCCGCTTCAGGGCGAATGTCGCTGATCAGCCTCGACCTGCCCGTCGACCATGACAGCGCAGCCGCTGATGGCCAAGCGTGTGAGTTGCCGCGGCTCATAATCCTGCATGAAACTCGTAGTGGCTGTTCATTTCGAAGGCGCGCAGGCGAATGCCGCCGCCGTGGCTTTCGACGCCTGGGACGCTGCGGAAGCGACCAAGACTTACGTCTCGCGCATCACCCATGTCGAGCCGGCTGTCCGCGGAGAACTGGACCTGCGAGAACTCCCCTGCGTGATGCAACTGCTGCGCGAGCACAGCCTGGAGCCCGAGCTCATCCTGGTTGATGGCTTCGTCCATCTTGATGCCGATGAAACTCCGGGAATTGGCCAGCACCTGTATCACGCGCTGGGCGGCAGGGTACCCATCGTCGGTGTTTCGAAGAAGAGGCTTCCGGGCCTGGCGGCGCAGTTCGAAGTCATGCGGGAAGAGGAAGCGCAGCCGCTGCTTGTCACGTGCGCGGGAATCGACATTGGCGCGGCCAAGGCACGGCTGCGTGCGATGCACGGCAGGAAGCGTTTGCCCACGCTCATGAAGCTCGTGGCTCGCCTTGCGAAGAACAAGGACTGATCCCAGCCGCCATAGTTCGCGTTTGCCGACCTTCACGCTTTCGAAAGTGCCCATCGAAAGCAGCCCGCGGCGCCCGCCTAGTTGTTCCGGTATTGCGCGGTGATTGCGTCGATCAGGGCCTGTCGGATCATGGCCGACCGGGGGTCGGTCGCGCCGGACCAGGCGCTCTGCGTGACCACGACGAGATTGAGCTCCGGATCGATCCAGATGCCCTGGCCGAAGATGCCCGAAGCTCGGTAAGCCTTGCCCTTGGTCGTCCACCACTGGAGCCCGTAGCCGCCACGGCCCTTCAGGCCCTCGGCGCCTTCGCGTGTCGTGGTGGTCGCCTGCTCCACCCAAGCGTCCGGCACAACAGATTGCCCATTGGCCAAGCGGGCCCCACGCATGAAAAACAACGCGAAGCGGCCATAGTCGCGAAGCGTTGCCGAAAGACAGCAGCCCGCGATTTCAGCGCCGGACCGGTCGAGCATCCAGTACGCGTCGCCCTCCATGCCCAGCGGCTGCCAGAGCTTCTCGGACAGGTAGTCGGACAGTGTCCTGCCCGTCGCCGCCCGCACCAGCGAACCGACCAGATTGGTCTCGCCCGTCTTGTAGACCCACTTGCTGCCCGGCGCGGCTTCGCGCGGCAGGCGGGCCATGTAGGTCACGACCGGGTCTGAACCGTTGACCGTGGGTTCGGCAGCGAAGCGGGCAACGTCGGAGTTGGGGTCGGCGTAGTCTTCGTTCCAGCGCACCCCCGACGTCATGTTGAGGATCTGCCGGACGGTGACGCCTTCGTAGGCAGAGCCCTTGAGGCCGGGCAGGTAGGTGGTGATCTGGTCTTCGAGGCTGCCAATCCGTCCATCCCGGATCGCGGCCCCGACGAGCGTCGACGAGAAGGACTTGGCGACCGAAAAGCTGGTCCAGCGCATTTGCGGCGTCTGGTCGAGTCCGTAACGTTCCAGCACCACCTGGCCGTCCTTCAGCACCAGGAGGCCTGCGGCGCGGTTGCGAGCCATGTAGTCGTCGACGGTCCAGGTCTGGTCAGCGAACTTGAACGTGACATCCAGCGGCTTTGCAGCCACTGGCAGCGGCGTCACGCTCAGACCGCGCTTGACGAGCCGCGCCGGATACAGATCCTCCATGTGGGGATATCCGGACTTCTGCTGCTCGAAAGACCAGAACAACACGCTGCCACGGGACGGCGCAGCGCTGGCACTGGCAGATGCGGGGGTTGCGGCAGCGGCAGCACCGGTTTCCGCGGACCTTGCTGGCTGCAGGATCGACAGCAGCAGCAGCACAGCGGTGACGAATCTCTTCATGGCGTTGACCTCGAAGCAGCGCTGTGAGTGCGCGGCCCAGCAATGCGCCTTGACAGGCCGGCGGCGGCAACTAACGCGCCAGTTCAGTTCATGGCGTCATCCGCACTGCCCCACATAGCCGCAGGCGGTGCAGAAGTCGCAGCCGTCCTTGTGGATCATGGTGGCGTTGCCGCACTCCGGGCAGGGCTTGCCGGCCTGCACCTTGAGGCTGTTGCTGGCAGCGTCCGACTTGGAAATCGGCGCCTGCAGCAAGCCCATCTCCACCAGGGGCAGGCCCTGCTCGTCCAGCACGCCCAGCATCGCATAACGGTGAATGATGAGGCGCGCCACATAGGCCACGGTGGAGGGCCAGATCTGCTGGCGACGCTCACCCGA
>Ga0208398_100129_pt1 | contig 69302 bp, 50 predicted proteins | sample LakWasMe79_HOW10_2_FD_183905 | JGI IMG/M metagenome (GOLD analysis project Ga0208398, IMG submission 183905) | Freshwater sediment methanotrophic microbial communities from Lake Washington under simulated oxygen tension - Sediment Metagenome... | ecosystem: Environmental > Aquatic > Freshwater >...
CGCTTTCGAGTTTCTCCTGCCTGGCGACCTCTTCGCTGTATTGGTCTTCACCAGCATGGGTAAAGGCGTTGTTTTCGGCCAGCGACAGTCGGTGCGCTGAACCCATTTTTGCAAACGCGGCGGCCAGCCCCTTGGCGACCTGCAGGGCATCCACATCGTGGCTCAACGGAACCACCACGACCGATTCGGCGTGGCGATGGGTCGTTTGTACGGTATGCCGTAGGTAGTTGTAGATTGCGTGGACAAATACCCGATTCAGTGCCAATGGATGACGGGTGAGGAGCGCCTCATAGTCGCTTCGGTTGAGGACCGCCAGGGTTGAGTCGCGCAAGGCACTGACATCAGCTGCACGAGGTTGTTGGAGAATGAGGCCCGCCTCGCCGAAGCTCGCACCCGGGCGCAATTCATTGAAAAGCAACAGATGCCCTGATTCATCGCGCCGGGAGATTCGCAGAGCCCCACTGATGACAAACAACATGCTGTTGGATGTATCACCCTCTCGCACCACTGCGTCGCCGCCACGCACCGTCTGGAGCGACAGAACATCGGCCAAGTCCTGTACAACGGCATCATCCAGCGTGCCGAATACGCTGCTAGCACGCAAAACGCTCGTTACACGGGCACGAAGCTTTGCATCGTTTTCCATTCGTGCAGTTTAATACAGTGCTATATATAGACATTTGAGGACTTCACGCTTCAAATTGCATCTCCATGAAACATTCGCCTGCATTCACACTCAAACGCCATTGGCATAGCGTTTTGCGCAAAGCTTTGTCGGTATTGCCCCGTTCGCTGCGGTTTGCGTTGTACCGATGGATGGTCGACGTCGAACCCCACCCCGATGAGCGCCTGGTTCTCAAGATCGCCGACACAAAGGAAGAGTTGGAGGCGTGTTTCAGGCTTTTGCACGACGCCTATGTGGGGGCCGGTTTCATGAAACCCGACCCTTCCGGAATGCGGGCGACGATTTACCACGCGCTGCCCACCACCACCACACTATGTGCCAAGTTTGACGGCAAGGTGGTAGGAACCTTGTCGCTGATCCGTGAAAGTACATTTGGCTTCCCCTTGCAGTCCGCGTTTGATCTTCACGAAATTCGTGCACGCGGTGGGAAAATTGCTGAAGGTTCGGCTCTGGCGGTGCACCCCGACTTCAGAAAGACCAGCGGCTCCATCATGTTCCCGCTGATGAAGTTCATGTACGACTACTGCCAGGACTACTTTGACACCGCCAATCTGGTCATTGCAGTCAACCCCGACCGCATCGAAATGTACGAGTCCCTGCTGTGCTTTGAACGTCTGGAGCAAGCCGAGGTCGACAACTACGACTTTGCCAATGGGGCACCCGCTGTGGGCGCGTGCCTGAATATGCGTACATCCAGTGCATCGTTTAAGAAGTGCTACGGGAACCGCACCCGGCGCAAGAACCTGCACATCTATTTCAATAAGTCCCGGCTCAAGAACATCATCATGCCCAACCGGAGGTACTTCACGACCAACGATCCGGTGATGACGCCGGAGTTGTTGGACTACTTTTTCAACCAGTGCACCCAGGGTCTCGACAAACTGGGGCAGCACCAGCGGCGCCTGCTCCACGCCATTTACGACAACGAGGAATATGCCAAGGTATTGCCACCTTTGGACGATGCACAGGATTCGAAAATCGGGCAACGCAAGCACCTGCGGTATTCCCTGATTTGCCCTGCGGAATTTCTCTACCCAGACCAGGGCAAAACCGCAACCGCCCGTCTTAGGGTTGTCGAACTGTCGGAAACGGGGTTCTTTGCCTACACCAAGCAGGCCCTTCCGGAGCGGATCTGGGGCGAGGCCATCGTCCAGCTTGGAAGCAACGAAAAGTCAGCCGTGCGGGCCATGGTGACCCGTTCCAAGCACAAGGGTGAAGGCGGCATGTATGGTTTCAAGCTGGATGAGCCAGATCTGGCCTGGCGCAAATTTGTAGGTGCGCTCCAGGCCGGAACCACCCACGACGATCTGGCCCATGCGACACAGTTTCTGGGAGACTGAGACGATGACATTTTCTCCAACTTACAAATTGCTATTGGTGTCGTTGCTAGCGAGTCTGTTGGGCCATGGCACTTTTGCCGTAGCCGCAGATGCTAAGGCGTCGAAATATTACGAAGACGCATTGAACCGATACGAGAAAAAGGATTTGGATGGCGCAATCATTCAGTTAAAGAACGCGCTGCAAATCGACAGAAGCATGTTGCCAGTGCAGATGCTTTTAGGCAAGGCGCTGCTGCAAAACGGTGATGTGGCGGCAGCAGAAGTTGCGTTTCTGGAGGCCATCCGTTTGGGAGTCAATAGGGCAGAAGTGGTGATTCCTCTGGGGCAGGCCTATATGGCACAGGGTAAGCACAAACTCATCTTCGAACAAAACACATTCAATGTTGCAGGGCTTCCTGGCGCCGTGCAGCTCCAACTTCAACTGCTACGCGCCTCGGCCACCGCAGATTTAGGTGACCTGCGAAGCGCGATGAAAGCGGTAGAAGAAGCCCGTTCTATTGACAGTCGGGACCCCGCCGTTTGGCTGGCTGAGGTGCCCATTCGGATCCGTGCGCGGCAGTTTAAGGAGGCCGCTGTAGCCGTTGATCGGGCATTGGGATTGGCGCCAGACTCCGCCGAGGCCTGGTACCAGAAAGGGTCCGTAGCACACGTTTCGGGCGATTTGCAGGGAACGATGGCTGCCTATGAACGTGCCATCAAGTCTCAGCCCGGGCACATCGAGGCACGGGTGGCGCGGGCCGGTCTTCTACTTGACCTCGGTCGCCTAGCGGATGCCGAAGCCGACGTGATTGAACTCAATCGACTTGCCCCCGGTGAGCCGCGGGTAGCCTATCTGCAGGCCTTGTTGGCAGAACGTAGCGGCAAGTTGGCCGAAGCCCAAGCGGCGTTAAAGGAAGTAACCAATCTGATTGATCCTGTCCCGATTGACTTTATCCGTTACCGTACGCAGCTCCTGATGTTAAATGGGTTGGCACATTTCGGTCTGAACGAGCGCGAGAAGGCTAAGCAATATCTGGAGACGTTTCAGAAGCAACAAGGTAATACGCCCGCGTCCAAACTGTTGGCGGAAATCTATCTGGGTGAGTCCAAGGTCGATCGGGCCATTGAAGTGCTGGAAACCTATCTGAAAGCCAACACATCAGATGGTCAGGCCATGACCTTGCTAGGATCTGCCTTCTTGTCCAAAGGTCAAAATGCCAAGGCGATTGCTTTGATGCAACAGGCCTTGAAAACCAAAGACAATCCCGCTTACCGCACTGTTCTGGGATTGAGCCTGATCCGCAGCGGTCAGGGTGGCAATGGTGTGTCAGAGCTGGAGGCTGCCTACAAGCAGGATGCTACCCAAACTCAGGCTGGCGTAGCGTTGGTCAGCCTGTATTTGAACAGTGGTCGGGCGGAAAAGGCTGTTGCGGTGGCCGAGAGTCTGGTCAAACAACAACCTAACAACCCGAGTTTCTTCAACTTGCTTGGCATGGCCAAGCGGCAAATTAATGATTTGCCAGGTGCTAAAGCGGCCTTTGAACAATCAGTCAAACTGAGCGACAGTTTTGTTGCCCCAAAACTGAACCTTGCCCGAATGGAAATCGCAGCTAAAGCGTATGACGCAGCGGCAAGACGACTAACCGCCATTCTAAAGACCAACGAGAAGAATACCGAGGCGATGGGCGAAATGGCGGCTTTGTCTGAGAAGCGCGGTCAGGAGTCTGAAGCACAACGATGGCTAGAGAAGGCCAATGATTTGGCTGGACCAAAGGAAGTGCGTTGGGGTCTTGTCTTGTCAGACTTCCATTTGCGACATGACCGCCCGGGCCCCGCACTGGAGGCTGTCAAGCGTGTGTCAGGCAAGCTGACTGACGACCTGGCGGTGCTGCTTTCCTACGCAAGAGCCCAGATCGCCAATCGCGACTTTGCTGGTGCCAAGAGCACCCTCACCAACGCTACCCGGGTGGCCGACTACAACCCTGCGCCACAAGTCCAAATTGCTGTTTTGCAACTTGCAGCGAACAATCTTCCAGGTGCCGCTTACAGTCTCGAAAAAGCACTTTCAACCCAGTCTGACTTTTTACCCGCCCAGGCACTGATGACGGAGGTAGATTTGCGCCTCGGCGATACGGCAAAGGCCGAAAAGCGTGCCAAGGACATTGTGCTCAAGCACCCAAAACGCTCTATCGGCCATAGTCTCTTGGGGGATATTGCGGTCGCACGTAAACAACCTGTCGTTGCACAAGACGCCTACCGCCGCGCCCATCAAATGGAGCCAACACCCGAAACCTTGCTGCGTCTTTTTGCTGTCATGGCCAATACCGAGGGGGGCAAGCCCGCGTTGCAGCTCGCTGAGCAATGGATGAAAACCCATCCGAATGATGCCCGGACCCAGCGCGCCCTGGCGGACGGCTATGCTCGCACTGGCAACTTTGCAGCAGCCAAGAAAGCGTACGAGGGCCTGCTGAGAATTGCATCAGAAGACGGGCCAGCAATGAACAATCTGGCAAATGTGCTGTTGCGCATGAAAGACCCCGGGGCAGTCGCAGTGGCTGAGCAAGTCGTGGCCAAATTTCCTGGCAATGCAAACGCTGTTGATACCTTGGGCTGGGCGCTTTTCCAGGTTGGGCAAACCGACAGGGCTCTTCAATTGCTCAGGGATGCGCGTTTGCGCGACCCCGCACACCCCGAAATACGCTTCCACTTGGCGACCGTATTGGCCCAAACCGGTCGCAAGACGGAGGCCCGAGAGGAACTGGAGGCAGCATTGAAAGGTGGACAAGACTTTGAATCGGCAGTTGAAGCAACAGCACTATTGAAATCTTTGAAGTAAACAGGTACTAATTCACACCATGTCGAGAGTCTTTACATGCTTGGCCCCAAGGACTGTGTAAAAATTCGTAACTAGTTGATTGGCAAGTAGAAAAGTGAGTTGGCACTTATTTTGCTTTCTGTCACTGCAACTCGGTTAGTTGGCCTCGTTTGACCAACGCCGCATTATTTTCGAGGGTGTAGACCATGAAGAAGAACAGTTCCAAATTTGTTGCGAAGACACTGGCAGCGTTGACTTTTGCGACGTTGGGGTCATCCAGTTTTGCGGTATCGACATGGACCCAAGACTTGCAGGTCGATTGTTCACTCAATGCGCAGAGTCAAGCCTGCATTGGCTCACCAGCAGTCACTATTAGTGCTTGGACAACTGGAACGGGTACTGCCGCAGCACCTACGACAGGGGCTACTTTTCAAAGTTCGGCCTTGGTCTACAACTGGGGGACGGCTGGGTTGGGTATTGTTTCGAATAACGAGAACTCTGGGGTCGCTGGACCACATGCAGTTGATAACGTTTACGGTATTGAGGCCATGATGGTGAATTTCACTTCTGGTCCCGTGAATTTGGGTAGTCTGAAAATTGGTTGGAATGGTACTGACAACCCGACCACTGCTGACAACAATGGTGGTACAGCTGGTGGAGGTACTTCCACCACCTACAACGATTCTGACTTGTCAGTTCTGGCGTGGACCGGTGCTGCCAGTGGTCCGACAATGGCCGGGTCTGGTTTGTTGTCCGCAGGTTGGACACTTGTTGGCAATTATGCAAATGTTGGATCCAACAGTGGCAATACGCAGTCACCAATAACATCGGCTATCTATTCGAGCTACTGGCTCATCAGTGCCTACAGTAGCAACTATTTCACCGGGACTGCTGCCCAAGAGGCTGCGGCGGGCTTGAGTCAAGGTAACGATTCGTTCAAAGTGTTGAGTATCGCTGGAAGCTTCAAGCCCACAGGTGGCAATGGAGTGCCGGAACCCGGTTCCATTGCCTTACTGGGCGCTGGTTTGATTGGGTTGGTCGCCGCTCGGCGTCGTAAGCAGATGGCTTCGTAGTTCATCTCGCTTCGCTCACAAAAAGGCACTGGACTCCAGTGCTTTTTTTATTTCAGGACAGCTTCAAGTTTCTTGAGTACCGAGTCTTTCGGGAACCGTTACTCTGTCTTCTGCCGATGCAACAACTGGAAGACATACTTAGATGGGATGGCATAACTGATACCAGTTGGATTGGTCAATGCGGACTCCTTAGTGCCTTTGACAAAGACCATATTGATCACGCCCAACACTTCCCCCGTTTCTGCATCGAACATGGGACCACCGCTATTGCCTGGGTAAGCAGTCGCATCCAATTGAAATATATTGAAACTTCCACTGCGCAAGCTGGCAATGTTTCGAGCGTTAAGTTGTTGCGCGCTTGCGCTCGGTAACGCGATGGGCGTGATGGACGACACGATGCCGCGATGCGTCACGGCCGAAAAGCCAAGCGCCCCACCAATGGGGAATCCGGTGAATGCGATAGATTGGCCTTCGCGCACAGTGTCCGAGTCACGAAGGGTCAATTTCGGCACCGGCGCACCATCAAACTGCAGTAGTGCCAGGTCATGCAATTTGTCTACTTCAATTACGCTGGCCTGTCGCATAAGCAATTCGCTCTGGCCAGCAGACCCCTTGGTTTCCACTCGTACTTGAACCACTAACTTGCTATCCACTTCCACTTGTGCACCATCAGGAATGACGTGGGCGTTGGTGATCGCCAAATTACCATCCCCCACCACAAATCCACTACCACGAAGGCTGAAACGTGGACTGCTGGTTGCATTGAAAGTGCCCACGATGACGACAGAAGGTTTAACACGGGAGATTGTTTCAGGTACATCCGCCTGCACTGCTGTGCAGGCCCACAACAGCAGCCCTACTGCAGGAATGGACCACCGTCTTAGGGCTCTGGTTCGTCTTTCAGTCATCTTTTTTCTCCGGAAAATGTCGCATCCAAGCCTTGCGGATTAAGTGCGGTACTACCAAATAAAGCGGCATGCGCAATATGTGTGAACGTACATACAGCAGCCACCGCGCTAAACCCGTCCACCGGGTATTGCAGCTTGGGTGCTCAGGTCTCAGGGCTAGACCCAGCAACCAGCCCATGATCATTCGGGACGGTGCTGAAGGGGCAAGCTTGCGCACATGATCTCTCCACTCTGACGGTGGCGTATACCCGAACAATCGTTGAAGATGAAACAACGAATGGAACAAAGGGATCCGCAAGTCCAGTTCGTCCGAACGCTTAAACAAATGGTCCCAAAAACCAGGCGTCTGGGAAAAATGCTGCAACAGATCTTTGAGATCCAGCAAATCACGAAGACCGTGGCCGAACTCACCCTCCTGGAATAGATGGACCGCGCTGTGCAGAACCATGTCGGTCGGAGCCAACACAAACAGACCGGTCATTCCCTCAACCGCAACAACATGTTCTAGCAGGTTGGCCCCGTCAACTTTGAATCGCGAAGTTGGCGGAGTAATGGTGTGATGGACATCAATGACGGTGCTTCTCTGCACATGCGTCAATGGAGGTATCTCGTGCATCCACTTGCGGTAGTAACGCTGGTTATAGGCGTCACGCTCATCACTGATCCAACCCGAACGAAATAGTGCACCTTCAACTTCGGGTAGTCGTGCGAGCTCGACCAAGACGTCGATGTCAGAAAATAGGCGGCCATGCCGTGGTGGTAGTGCAGCCACGAAATAAGCTGCGCCTTTGAGCATGACGACCGGACCGGCGACACGCTTTAGTGAGTGACGGATGCAGTCCACCTCCCATTGGACCTGATGGTGTTGGCGATCCACCAGCCTTAACGCGCCTTCAAGGTAGCGTCGCGGTTGCTCCGGAACTCCATTTAACCAACCGTGGACTGCAAAATGCTGCGCCAAGCGCCCCAGCAATCGCGACTGTCTAGCCTGACCCAAAACGGTTTCCCATTCGCTTGGTGTCAGTTTCGGGGGCTGGTCATCATTCGCCCAAACCGGTGACAAATAGTCTTGGGTCATCCTAGTTCGTTCACAACGAGCCGGTCGAACACCGATACCGCGTCTTCGAGTTGGCTGTAATGAAAGTCATAGCAATCGCTCGCCGTGATCAGGTCGGAGAGTACTTCAAAACCGGTCAGCCCATGGACGGTGTAGTTGAAAGAGTTCCGTCCCAACTCCAGCATACTATTGGCCTTGGATCGCGGTGTAAGGCTCGCCTTTGCCATGGGGACATACTTGGGAAAAATTACCCATCGTGGTTGCGCACGCTCTTCGATTCGTTGCAGATGTTCAGTCGGTACTTTCATGTGACTGACGGATCCCTTAGAAGTGTCGTGTGTCACTTGGTTTATACAGACCCCCGGCACGAAATTACTGATAACTTCAAGCGACTGATTTTTTAAACTGATTGGTCGACACAAGGGTGAAATCAAGCCGTCCGCCAGTGAAATCAAAGTCAATTCATCAGACAGCAAACGCCATCCGCGACTTACCAATCCGGCACAAAGCGTGCTTTTGCCCGACCCCGGAGGTGCTGGCATGATGACCGCGCAGCCTTTGCGCTCCACTACAGCTGCATGTAGTGTCAAGTAATGGTGGGCTTGCGTAGAGATACACCAGTTCATAGCCCATTCCATGAGGGGAAAGGCGTGATCCAGCGGCAGCACCGCAAATGGACTTTCACCATCGTAGACAAACCGAACTTGTGGCCGCCACCAGTTGCGCAGGCCGCCACTTCGCGCCAAATCGATAGTGAAATCTACGAACTGATCGTCCTCGACGAGCGGATAGTCAGGGTATAGCAGCACCAAGCCCTGAGCTACCGACTCAATGGTCGAGCGGATCCTGAAATTAAAAGGCCCTGTCCTGAGAACGAGTCCCGAGCAGTTCAGTCTGTTCCTGACTTCCGCTGGGCTCAAGTTGGACAAGATCATTGGATAAGAGAATCAATCAGTCCTGCGGAGCGCAGCCCTTCGAGAATACCAGCGATCGCTAAAGATAGTGCATGATCGTTTGGAACAGACAATGCGTCAGCCGTTGATGCCACCAGTTCAGACTTGTTGGCAGGTGCGACCTCTAATAACATGAGTATTGTCGCCGTGAGTGTATCCATTTGATGTGTCTGTCCTGAACCCACATCAAACGCTACCCACTCCCCATTCCAGTCCCGCCAATGCAGCGTGACCAAATCATTGATCTGCCAAGTCACGGGTCAGCACAGATCATATTTCGCGTGGATCCTATTAAGTATGAGTTTCCATGTATGTCTTAAAGAACGCCAGTGCATCCGCATACGAGGACGGCGAGTTGTAAAAGTCAATGACTTGCTGACCTGTGTATGGGAAGTTGAAATTGTGCTGCAAAGCGTTCAAATACGCAGACACCCAGTGACGTTCATCGCTACTCGCGAATCTGCTATCGGACATGATCTGAAAGAGTGATGGTATGGTACCGTTCGCATTCAGTAGAGTGCACCTGGTGAAAATTGTGTTGCACTTGATCTTGTAATCGATCGGCCAAGTACGACGGGGCACTATTGCCCCATCTGAAGTGGTGGTCGTCTGTCCCCACCACCCAGGGCTATAACCGCCACATACGGAAGTGTTAGTCGGCGTTGCAGAATGCACACCAGATTGCATACCAGACACACTGCATTGATGCTTGCCGTCAAAAGTCAACAGACTTTGACCAGCTAATGTCTGCAAAGGAACGGTGGCAGCCAAAACTGCTGAGCCTTTTCCAAGGCCCTTTAGAAGCATAGTCCGCCGTGCAAGCGCGGTTGCGGAAAGCGCTACGCCTTTGCCGTCTGTCTTTGGTGATGATGCTGCACTGTTTTCTGACATGGTGACTTCCCGTTCGACCCTGATAAGGGCTCAATTATCTGTTAGATAGACGAGTCACGCAATTTTCGCGCCATGCCAGTTGTGTGAAAAAATACCTATTAAATCCAATGACTTAGCTATCGTGACGGACTTTAGCAGCCCAGTACCGTCTCCAGATAGCAGGGTTTGTAAGAAGTTTCGACACTATAACCCTTTTAGTAATGTGGACACTTCCGCTTGACCACCGAACTTTTCCCCCAGCTTGGCGAGTTCGCTCAGCGTCACCTTTGCGCCGGCTTTGTCGCCTGCCTTGATCTGGATTTTTGCCAAATTGAGCTGAAAGAGATGAGTTGATGGTTGCAGGACAACCACTTTCTTCTGGATTTCCAAAGCCTTTGCATACTCTCCTTTGTCTGACAACAAGCCCGCCAAGGTGTCCATGAAGGCAGGCTGATTCGGCGCAATCGCAAGCGCCTTTTCAGCATAGGCAATTGCTCCCTCTTTGTTTAATTTGGAGGTTACCCACGCCAGGTTGTTGTAAGCAACGGCATTATCAGGTTGCACTTTCAGTGCGGCCTGATAATTGCGTTCTGCTACCGGAAAGTCCTTGCGCGCCATGGCGGCATCCGCGAGATACATTAGAAAGCCAGTATCTTTTGGGTGTTCCTTTTGCCATGTGCCCGAAAACTTATCCGCATCTACGGCCTTTCCTGACGCCAAGAGGCCATTGTGGAGTTTGGCGGCCAGTTCGGTGATTGGCGCTTGCTTCAGGCCATTCCGGTACGCAGTCAGGGCCGCGTCCCACTTCTTCTCCGAGGCGAGGATATCGCCCTCCAGCACGTATCCCACGGCCTCTTTGGGAGACTGCTTCTGCATCATTCTCGCCGTCGCAAGCGCGCCCTGGTAATTCTTCCCGTCCACATCCAGCAAGATGGACCCGCGTTGTGCCTGTTTCAGATCAGGTTTGATTTCCAGTGCCTTGCGCAAATTCTGTGCGGCGGCTTCTTTATCCTTCGCTGCAATATTCAACTCAGCCAGACGCATATATGGCTGAGGTGACATTGGTTGCAGCGTTGCGAGCTTGTTGTATGTCACGATGGCCTGATTAAGATCGCCTGACGCCTGAAGGGTCCGCCCCAATGCATCCAGCAATTCCGGGCTGGCGGGTATCGCCGTCTGAGCGTCCTGAGCAACAGACAGAGCTTGCTTGAAATCCTTACTATTCAGATGATATTCAATCAGCATGAGCCGCGGGGCCGTTTCTGACGGATTGGCGGCAACTGCATTGTTGATTAACTTGACCACTTCGTCTTTGCCGGCACGCGAGCGCACTGCGAGCTCTGCCATTGCGAGGAGTGCTTGCCCGTTTTTTGGTTCCTTGGCAAGCAGGGTTTCAAAGCGCTTCTTGGCTTCCTCTGGCCTCTTCTCAGCAAAATCTATCGCCGCAAGACTGGCTACAGCCGGAAAAAACGTCGGAGCGATACTTAAGGCCCTTTCAAAGCTCTTGCGCGCATTGGGCATATCTTTCTTTGCCAAGTAAGCGCGACCTTGTAGTACGGCAGCGTCTGGTTTACCAGGCTGCTTCTTTTCCAGGGCATCAATGGCTTTCAACGCCTGGTCATATTCTTGGCGGCGCAAATGTGCACTAATCAGGGCCATGTCGGCTGAAGTCCCCTTGTCAGAAACCGCAATTTGCTCCAATTCATTGAAAGCGGTGTCAACCTGGCCTCCCGCCAATTGAGATACCGCGAGTGCGGTCCGTCGGCGGGCGTTTTGCGGGTCCTGCTTGATGGCTTTGGCAAAGAACTCTTCGGCCTTTTTTGCGTCTCCGCTTTGCAAATAGACCTCGCCGGCCAACAAAAGCAGTTCCGGATCCACCGGCTCTTTGGAAAGAGCAGGGCCCATAGCCGAAATTGCTTTCGCCGTATTGCCGGTCCGCGCATAGGTTGTCACCAGCAGGCGACGCGCCATCGCCAATTCGGGCGCGATTTGCAAGGCTTTGCTGAGGTACGCTTCAGCTTGGAGTGGTGAGTTCAGCACGAGTTCAGTCGCACCTGCCAACTGCAGGGCCAAGGCATTGTTTGGCGCCGACTTTAGAACCTGTTGTGAAAGGCTTCGCGCCAATACGAAGTCTTTCCGCTGAAATGCAAGCTGTGCTTCAAAAAACTTGGTTTGCGGATGGTTTGGAGCTACAGCCTTCAAGCCGTTAAGCTGTTTGTCTACTTCCTCAAGTTTGTTCTGGCCGAAAAGCATACGCAAAGCAGCAGCGTGTCCTGCGATAAAGTCCGGACGTACCTCCACACTCTTGCGAAAAGATGCCAGTGCCTCGTCAGGCTGGTTTTTGAAGTACAAGGCCAAATCACCCTTGAGCTTCCAAGCCTCGAAATTCTTGGGGGACTTGGCAACGATGGCATCCACGCCTGCCATTGCACCGTCCACATCTTGGCGGGACGCTTGTTGACGGACTTGCATCAGCAGGGCGGGGTCGTAAGTGGGATCGGCTGTCAGCGCAGCGGCAAGCGCCAAGTTAGATTTCTCTACCTGCCCCTCTGACGCCAATGCGGCGGCCAGTGAGGTCTGCAGATCGGCGGCGGCCTGGCCTTCTACCAATTTGGTCTTGCCAAATTCTTCGATCATTTTTTTGGTTAACCCTTGCGCGAGCATGGCCCTGGCCAAAATCGGTAGCACTTGCTCGTTTGGCACCTTCAAAACCAAAGCTTTGCGCAACTCGGTTTCCGCTCCGACTGGATCCCCTGTCTCCAGGAGTGCCTTCCCAAGCAAGAGCCGAGCCTCAGGCAATTCCGGATTTACCTGTAATGCATTCTTCACCTGAATCATCGCGGCCTTGGCGTCGTTCTTCGCCAAATAGTCCCTTGCAGAACTCAGCATTGCCTCCGGCTTCTCACCACATGCGACCAGCATGACAGCCAGAAGCAAGGCGGAAACATTCTTGCGAGAATTTGAATTTTTTGCGTGCATTGAATTACCTCAGTGAATATGCAAAAGCCCGTCCGACTACTTCAGGCCGAGTCGGTGCATTAAGTCGTAAAGTGTTGGGCGGCTCACTCCCAAAAGTTCTGCCGCTTTCACCATGTTTCCGTTCACGCGGCCCAGTGCGGCAATAACTGCGCCTCGCTCCGCGTTGTCTCGGATCACTCGCAAGTCAAGTGAATTGTCGGCTTCATCTGGGTTTGCACCCTTCAAGCCGATGTCATCGTGGGTGATCTGGTTGCCATCAGCCATGATGACGGCGCGTTTGATGCAGTTTTCCAGCTCCCGAATATTGCCTGGCCATTTGTGGCCCTCGACTGCCAATAATGCGGCTTCGCTCAGCGACATGGAGGCGCGGTTCTGCTCGTGGGAAAAGCGTCTGACAAATGCATGGGCCAGCAACGTGGAATCACCTACGCGATCCCTCAACGGTGGAATCTCGACCACGATTTCTGCCAATCGGTAATACAAATCTTCGCGAAATCGGCTTTCTTTGCTCAGCGCATGCAGATCTTGGTGGGTTGCGCAAACTATGCGTACGTCCACCGGAATCTCCTGCCTTCCGCCCAGTCGTTCAATCTTCCGTTCTTGCAAGAATCGCAAGAGCTTGGCCTGCAGCGAGAAGGGCAAATCACCGATCTCATCCAACATCAAGGTGCCGCCGTTGGCCGTCTCGATCTTTCCTAATGTCTGCTTGGACGCGCCGGTAAAAGCGCCCTTTTCAAAACCAAACAATTCACTCTCGAGCAGATTCTCCGGAATAGCGGCGCAGTTGATTGCCACAAACTTTCCGTTGCGCCGGGAGGAAGCATCGTGTAACCCACGGGCCAGGACTTCTTTTCCAGTGCCACTCTCTCCCAGAAGCATCACGGTCGCGTTGGTGTTGGCTACCTTTTCAATGGTGCGACAGATTCGCAGCATTGCTGGGTCGCGCGTGATGAGTCCGTTCAACGCATCAGGATGATGAAATTCCCGCAGACGTCGGTTTTCGGCTTGTAGCTCAAAGAGCCGCAGAGCCCGTTCAACCGTCAGGTTCAGCAATTCGGGCTCAAACGGTTTAGCAAAAAAGTCGTATGCTCCCATTGCTACCGCACGCAAGGCATTGGCCTGGTCATTCTGCCCCGTCAGAACAATGACTTTGATGTTGGGATCTGCTGCCATGATTTGTTCCAGCAGCTTGAACCCTTCCGACACCGAATCGGCATCAGGTGGAAGCCCCAGATCCATCGTGACCACAGCGGGGTTGCTTTTGCGCAGTTGCACCATAGCGCTTTCGCGGTCGCTCGCCGTCACCGATTCGAAGCGGTCCAGCGACCACTTGATTTGCTTCTGCAGCGCCAAATCGTCTTCAACGATCAGCAGGGTGCGTGATTTTTCGGTTGTCATGCGTCTTCTAGTTAATGAAGGTCGGATACCTTGCGCGATTCGAACATGGGTAATAGCACGGTAACCGTCGTCCCTACTCCGACCTCGCTGTCTACTTCGATTTTCCCGCCCAGTTCTTGCACGTACTGAAAGCTCTCGTAAGCGCCAATTCCCATGCCTGCTTGCTTGGTTGTTTGAAACGGCTTGAACAAACGATCACGAATGAAGTCCTGTGACATGCCCTGTCCAGTATCGCCCACAACAACGCGCGCCTGACTGGCCGCCCGATCAAGCCGCAACCAGACACGTCCCGATGGATCAGTTGCATCAAACGCATTTTGCACGATGTGCCCAATGATGCGTTCCAGGCGCTCTTCGTGCCCCCGAGCGGCGACGGGGTCGAGTATTTCCGTTTCGAGCGTTCTGCCGCGGCCTGTTGCCACTGCAACCAGCCGACCCACGATAGCGTTCAAGTCAACACCAAAAGTTGCACCCGGCGGTGTGGCTCCCTCCCGCAACTGCAGCATTAGCTGACGCATACGTTCCAGGGAATTCTCTACAGTCATCAACATATCCTGTTGGAACTCCGGGTTTCCACCGAGTCGCTTGGCGTTTTTCATCATCAGCGACAACTGGGTAACGATGTTCTTGAGATCATGCACTACAAAGGCGGACATCTTGTTGAATGCATCAAACTTGCGCACTTCCAATAGTGCCTCGGTAGCCTGCATCTGTGCCAGAAAGCTGGCTGCCTGTTGGCCCGCCGTCTTCAGCAGATCGTTTACTTCCCAATTGACATCCACGCGGGTGCGGGCACTCGCCAGCACTACAAAGCCGAACAAAGTTGGCCCTACCATCAAAGGCACTACCAGCCATGCCTGCGGAATCTCTGACAGCCATGCTGGCAACTTCATCGCTCCATAGCGACGGGAAAATGAGCGGTACTCTTCCAGGTTGATGACCCAGCCACTGGTTTCCATGAATTGGCAAATTTCGGAATCTGCAGCTTCCTTTCCTTGGGCTGGGTGCATATTCCAATGGGCGGTCTGCGTGAAAACCGCCTCGCCGTGCGCGCGCATCCACAACGCGCCCGCCGGGCTCTCCAGCATATCGGCCAACCCACGAATGACCTGCTCGCCCATTTCCTGCGGGGAGTTGCGGTGGGACAGTGTGCGGGTGAACTTGAGCCACTCCTCTCGATAGTCGTAACGGTAACGGAAGAAATGCTTGCCCAAAAAGACACGCAGACTGGCGCGCACGGACCCTGACATGGCCAATACAAACAACGAGATCAGTGCAAAGAACACCATCGCCACCTGAAGTGCCCGGCCCCACTCGCCACCAAAGTACCGCACATAATAGCCCGCTGCTGACATGAATACCAGGTACAAGCCAGCTATCAATAGTGTTGCCGAGTGAAATGCAGCTTTGGGAGAAAGGCGTATTTTCGAAATCCAATCGCTGCGGCGCGTCATCGACAGCACAAGCAAAGGTGTTACCAGCGCATGGACAACCCCTCGAATGCTGAAGGCGTCCACGTCCATGCGACTGAACATGACGGCCTCTGAAAATACATAGAGGTCAAACAGGAAGGCGCCGGCCAGGCCCAAACACAGTGGTTTGAGGTTCCACCGGGAGTCTTCCGTGGCGTTGCGAAAGACCTGCTCCAGCAACATCAGCGCAAAAACAGGGGATACCATCGCCACCATCAGGCTCCATCGGGAAGCGCCCACCATACCTTCGGCTGAGCGATACCCCAAGAAGGCAAATCCGATTCCCAGCGACGCTAGCGCAGCAGCCGTTGCTACCATGCGCTTAAGATTGCCAGAGGTCTGAACCGTCGCATTAAATTGCAGGAGCATCAACAGGAACGCGTACCACCCGGCATAGCGCAGCGAGTCCATGAGTTGGCTCATGAGCAGCCAATGGCCATCCCCGCCAAAACTAAACGCCAGACCCATCCACCCCCACAGCGCGGTCACTACTACGGTGGCGCTCACCACACCATTGGCCGGCAGTGGACTTCCGCTCTCCCGGTCTTGCTGGAGCAATTTCAGTGCAAACAGCGAATAGGCAATGCCGACCAGGGCATGTCCCCATGCCGCGAGGTTCATTTACTGGGCGCCTTTGCGCATCAACACAACACCGACGGTTTCGAACAAAATGATGATGTCCAGAAACAGATTGTGGTTCTTCACGTAGTACAAGTCATATTGGAGTTTTTCAGCGGCATCTTCCACCGATGCGCCATACTGGTATCGAACCTGTGCCCATCCGGTTACGCCGGGTTTGACGCTTTGCCGCACCGCGAAAAAAGGAATCTTTTGCGTCAATTGGTCCACAAAGAAGGGCCGCTCGGGCCGAGGCCCCACCAGGCTCATCGACCCGCCCAAGACCCCAAAGAGTTGTGGCAACTCATCGATGCGCAGTTTGCGGATCACACGGCCAACCCGTGTGACACGGTCGTCCGAAGCGCTGGCCCACCGTGGCTTTCCGTCTTGCTCGGCATCCGTACGCATACTACGAAACTTCACCACATTGAACAGCCGTCCATTGAGTCCCACACGTTCCTGAAAGTACAGCATGGGCCCCTTGCTCTCCAGTAATATGAGTATTCCGGTCACCACCATAATGGGCAGAGTCAGCACAATCAAAATGCTGGCGCACAAAATATCAAAGACCCGCTTGACCGCCGCTCGCCCCCAGCCTCGGCCAAAACCCTCGCCAAATATCAGCCAACCGGCAGATACCGAATCCAGACGAATCTGGCCCAGCGTTTTCTCGAAATGGGTGGCTATATCCATCACCCGGATACCACGGAGCTTGCAGTCCAACAGCTCACGCAAGGGCATGCTGCCGCCCCGTCGCTCCGTCAACGCCACAACAATTTCATCGACCTTTTCTTCGTCGACGATCTCTGTCAATGTCTTGCCGGGTTCCAAAAGGCCCCATGCGGACACCACAGACGCAGTTTCGTTAGGGCTGGCGAAATAGCCTACCAGGTCAACATTCGGGTCCGACTTCTTGAGACTACGTCCCACCACCTTTGCCGGTTTGCCAGTGCCAAGAATCAGCACCCGCTGGCGCAAGTACTCGCGGGGTGTCATGTACGTTACGAGAATCCGCGTAACCAGTGTCAAAATCACAGCTGCGCCTTGCGCGGACTGCAAAGCATGCGCCTGCGCGCCGGTCAGCGGCGACAAGCTCCAGACCACAGCAGCAAGCACGACCGACCCACAAAACCCGAGCACGGCCCGCGCGTGCGTCTGCCCGATGGTCCGGTTATGTACGCGCTGATAAAAACCCAAGCCGGTATTGCCAACCAAGATTCCGAGAGCCATCACCAATGCGTGAATCAAAGCCAGAGACACATCGACGTGGGGCTCTGGCTCGTGAACCAGCATGACGAACAACATGACCACCAGCACCAGTGCCAGGTCGAAACAAACCTGCAAAAGGGTTCGCCGATTGAAGTAGTGCCCGTATATCTTGATCAATTAATACCTCCCGTTGTCAGTACCCTTGTGCAGTGTCTGATGTTTCGTCCATTAAACCAGCCTTCACGGTCCGTTGATCAGTAGTTTGGAATTCATTTTATCGTTCGATTTTTGCATCCGATCAGCATCATTGGCAACAGGTAGAAGATCAATGCCACCCGGGGGACGTCCAGGATGCTGCTCACCAGCCCAACTACCAGTGCCCCCAATAGACCCGACGCCAAGTAGGCAGACATGGGGTTTGCCGATGCTGGTGCCCACACCGTGCACGCCAGTGCCCACGCAATAAGCGTACCCAACGCAAGTCCTCCCAGCCAACCCCGCTCAATCAGCACCTCCAGGTACAGGTTATCGATATGCCATGGAACGAAATAGGACTGCGCAGCCGGAAACCACTGTTTTAACTGATCGGAAAAGCCTCCGTTTTCCAGGAATTCCTGCCCCACTGCACCGGCTAGCCGCAGGTTGTCGATGTCGACTTCGCCTCCGGGTGTGTCCACGGAAATCCCGAACGTCAGCAACCGGGACGGAATCCGGGGATCGGAAACCAGCGAAGGACCCCGTAGCGGGACTTCCAGACTTTGCCAGGCGCCGTCGCGCGGTGCCACGCTAACGGTCGCTCCCTGGCAGTTACGGTCGTATAGCAAATGGCGCTGGCACAGTTGCACGGTCAGTTCAACCGGGTCCTGCACGCGAACATCCATCTTGAGAACTACTTTGCTGTCACGCAGCAGTTCGATGCGCTGCGTGAGGGCATACCAACCAGGAAGGTCGTCCAAATTGAGGGGCGTGCGCAGCGTTACAAAGCGATTGAAACCAGCGCCGTCCACGTCTTCGGCACGCAAACTGGCATCACCGGAAAAGTTTTCTCCCTCGACAGAAGCGGAGTAGTTCGCGGGCAATCGGCCCAAGCCCCTTCCCAGCCACCAGTCCGGCGTACTGTGCAGCAGTTCTACGCCGTGCTGCCAATGCTTGATCCGGCTGCCCATGTCCTGGCCAGACTTGGCAATGCGCTGTTGCATGAACGAGTCACCTCCCAGCACGGCCAAGATCTCCATTCCCAGCAAGATCACCAGCGCCACACCGCCCATGAAATGCCATCGAACTCTCGTCGGCTTTGTCAGGTATGCCTGTCTGTGCACCAGATACGCCAGTAACACGAGTGCGCAAAGCACGGCAAGATAGACGCCCCGTGAAAACGTGGTCAAACAGGCGTACCCCACCAGCAATACCAAGGCAGCGGCAGCGACCCAAAGTGTGGGGCGTTTGGCGGTCACCAGCGCCCATACCGAAAACGGAGCTGCCAACGCCAAATACGCGTCAATAGCGGCACCACCCACATGCATCTCCCAGAACAGGGCAACTGTCCGGTAGTTGGAGGAGAAATTCCACAGTCCCACGGAGCCTGCGCGCTCCCACAACACAGACAGACAGACGCCTGCCAGACCTATCACCATTCCCCATGCAAAGCGTTGATACGCCAGCGCAGAGTCTTCCCTCAGGTGCTGAATCAGAAGCGGCCAAAGCAACAAGGCGAACCCGGCGCTCTTAAACACCCTGACACTGTTGAGCGCGTGGTCGTATCCGGCGAACCAGTCGAAGGACCATCCTCCTGCATCTATCACTCCACGTGTCAGGGCCACTGCACCTGTCGCAGCCAATAGGCACCAAAGAACGTGCGTCAGCCCCCAGCGGGGGCTTGCGCCGTCATGAAAAAAAGCCCGGCGCGCGTATCCTCCCGCCAGCACGGCCAGCAGCACGATATCCAGTTCTTCAAACGCTATCCACCCCGTCCAAGGGGAAAAATTCATGAAGGGCAGGCAGGCCGGAACCAATAGCATCCATGCGCCTGAGACTCCCCACTCGAATACCACCACGCACCAAAGCAACACGAGCATCCCCATGGGCCACAGCGGGTGGTTCAACGCCAGCGTGGCTCCGGCTGCTGTGCTGACGGTCGCCAGCAACACACTCGCAACCGCCGCGGGGGTCAAAGCCTACACCAGCACTTCCGCGCAGGGTGGATGCCCTAGGAACGCTTGTGGGCTGGCACTTGCGCCGTAAGCCCCTGACTGGTACACCACCACCAGATCACCAACCTGCGCCTCTGGTAGTTTCATGCGGTCAGCCAGCAGGTCCAGCGGCGTGCACAAGGGCCCCACCACAGACGCGGTTTCCTGGCCTGCGGCATAGGCCCGGTTGCCAATGGTTACCGGATAGTTTTTTCGCACAACCTGTCCGAAGTTTCCGGACGCTGACAAATGGTGGTGCAGGCCACCATCGGTCACCAGGAAAACCTGTCCGCGAGACACTTTGCGGTCCACCACTCTGGCGACGTAAATGCCTGCCTCGCCAACCAGGTACCGGCCGAGCTCGATCACGATGCTCGCCTCAGGCAGCTCGCTGGCGGCGCGCTGGCAAATACCGGCCAGGTTATGCCCCACCGTGGTCAGATCCAGTCGCTGTTCACCAGGGAAGTACGGTATGCCGAAGCCACCCCCCAAATTCAGAAAGCGCACGGGTGTTGGAGCCAGCTCGGCGAGGCGCAGAGCCAGTTCATAGGATTTCTGTTGCGCCTCACAAATCGACTCGGCCTTGAGGTTTTGCGAGCCGGCAAACAAATGAAAGCCTTCGAACTGAACTCCGCTACTGCCAATCAGTGCCATCAACTCCGGCATTTGCTCCACATCGACGCCAAACTGTTTGGGGCCGCCACCCATCTTCATTCCTGAGCCTTTCAGCTCAAAGTCCGGGTTCACCCGGACCGCCACCCGTGCTGGCAAGCCCAGTTCAGCGGATACATCTGCCAGTTCGGTCACTTCCCGAAATGACTCGATGTTGACCAGAACCCCTGCCGCCACGGCTTGTCGCAACTCCGCTGTTTTCTTGCCCGGCCCGGCAAAGCTCACTTCCAGCGGGTTGGCACCTGCATTGAGCGCGACCTGCAGCTCGCCGGCCGATGCCACATCAATGCCGTCTACCAATCCAGCCATAAACCCAACCACAGCCGGCATCGGGTTGGCCTTCATGGCGTAATGCAGTTTTACCGAGTTGGGGAGCACTTTCCGCAAGTCCAGCACGCGCGCACGCAGCAGCCCACGGTCATAGGCATAGAACGGGGTCTGTCCCACCCGCTGCGCCAACCGCGACAGGGGCATGCCCCCGACCTGCAGTTCACCGCCCACGACCGGAAACTGCTCCATTGCAGCGTGCACGGGTGTTGGCCGTGGATTTTCAAAAGTGCTCATGCGTTCCCTCGCTCGGCCCACTCGGTGGCCAGCAGTTTGCGGTCGATCTTGCCATTCGGGTTGCGCGGCAGGGGCCCGTTGCGCACGTCGATATGGGCGGGCACCATGTACGCCGGCATCCGGGCCTTGCACTCGGAGTACAAGGCAATTAGATCGATAGCCCTCGTAGAATCTATCGGAGTAGCTATCACTTGTATAGCATGCCCCAGCACATCGTGGTCCACACCAAAGGCCACGCACTCACCCACCATGCGGGTTGCATACAGCACTTCCTCTACTTCCGTCGGGCTGACGCGGTAACCCGATGTCTTCATCATTTCATCGCGTCTGCCAATGAAGTAGAGAAATCCCTCTTCGTCCTGGCGCACGTTGTCACCTGAAAAAACCGCGTATTCCGGTAACTGCAGTCCAGGCTGGCGCCCGGGCGCATCCGGCGCCAGCAGCTTGTAGCGTTCTGCGGTCTTTTCCGCATCGTTCCAATAGCCCATACCCACCAGCGCGCCCCGGTGGACCAACTCGCCGGGCTCATGCGGCGCGCACGGCGAACCGTCTTCGCGCAACACCAGAATCTCGGCATTCGGAATGGCTTTGCCAATCGAGTCCGGCCGACGGTCTACCTCTTCTGGCGGCAAATAGGTCGATCGGAACGCTTCCGTCAGGCCATACATCAGATAAGGCCGTGAGTTGGGAACCTGCTGGCGTAACAGCGTCAGCGTCTCACGCGGCATGCGTCCACCGGTATTGGCAAAATAGCGCAGCTTTTCTCCAATGGCTGGCGGCCATTCAAGCTGCGCCAACTGAATGTAAAGGGGGGGCACGGCCGTCAAGCCGGTAACGCCTTCGCGCTCCATGGACTTGAGCACATCACGTGGCATCAGATAGTTCAGCAGAACCACTCTGGCCCCCACATGAAATGCCGTCGTCAGTTGGCTGAACCCCGCATCAAATGACAAGGGCAGGGCTGCGAGCAGCGTGTCCTGTCCGTTGTTCTCCAGATACGATGCCACGCTCTTGGCCCCCGCCACCATATTGCGGTGCGACAAGACCACCCCCTTGGGTCGACCCGTGCTCCCCGAGGTGTACAAAATGGCCACCATGTCGGTGTCGATCACGCGGTGACCTGTGCGCGGCGGGCTGCTCAATAGATCACCCCACATCAGCACTTTCAGGGGCGCAATGCTTGCATGGGGGCCGGAGTCAGGCGCTGAGCCTGTAAGTACCACGTGGCGCAAGTCATGGCACTGTGCCAAATGGTCTTTCAGCAGAAGCAGACGCTCGGGCGACGTTACCAGCACCCTGACATTGCAGTCCCGCAGAATGAAAGCCACTTGTTCGGGCTTGAGCAACGGGTTCACCGGCACAAATACACCGCCGGCCGTCGGAGCGCCAAAGCTGGCGACTACGGTCTCAAATCGCTTTTCCAAGTAGATGGCAACCCGTTCACCACGCACCAAGTCCAAACCCGCCAATCCCGATGCAAACTGCTGAACCTGCGTGCCCAATTCGGCATAGGTCAGATGGCTGGAGCCGAACGTCAGCGCGCGCGCCCGTGGAGTGCGCCGGGCAGAAAGCAGTACCAGCTCGTGAAGAAGTGTGGATTCAGTCATATGTAGCAATCTGTCTGCAACCCCGGCAAAATGTCCATCAACTAAAAGTATCGCACAGGCAACGCCTACGGATGGGCCCTAAAATGCGCCACTTCGGGCAACTTGCCTGCACCTGGGAGTTTGAATTGGATATCACAAAAGAAGTGTTGCGCGTTCTGGACGAAGTCTTGAGTCTGGGCGGTCGTTCGGCCAGCTTCACCCGCGATACTCCTTTGCTGGGCGCCATACCGGAATTGGACTCAATGGCCGTCGTCACACTCATCACGACTTTGGAAGAGCAGTTTGGTTTGACCGTGGACGACGACGACATCGATGGCTCCACCTTCTCGACCGTGGGCTCCCTGGCCGATTTTGTCGGCAGCAAGCTCTCTGCCTGACAGCCGAACCCGCGATGCAACCTGACGTCTTCTTTCTACCGGTTGCGTCCACACAGACTACCGACGCCGCAAAAAGGCTTTGCCTGCATTACGCTGCCCAGCGTGACGGAGTAACGTGCACCCCGTTCGGTGTGGTTGTTTACGTCCACCCCTTTGCGGAGGAGATGAACAAATCCCGACGTATGGCGGCGCTTCAATCGCGTGCATTGGCGCAGTCTGGATTCGCCGTCTTGCAAATCGACTTATTGGGTTGCGGTGACAGTTCCGGCGATTTTGGCGATGCGACCTGGAAACAATGGATCGACGATGTCATGGCCGCCTACCAGTGGTTGCGCGACACATATCCTGCTGATGCAAGCAACGGAAGGGTGCCTTTGTGGCTGTGGGGGTTGCGAGCGGGCTGCCTGTTGGCGGTCGACGCAGCCAAACAGATCGACGAGCCGTGCAACTTCCTCTTCTGGCAACCCCCGGCCTCGGGCAAACCTGTGCTGCAGCAATTTTTGCGATTGAAGGTGGCGGGCGACATGTTGACAGGGCAATCCAAGGGCGTGATGGAGGGTATGCGCCAACAGTTGGCCAGTGGGTCGCCGGTGGAAATAGCAGGCTATCTGCTGGCGCCCAGTCTGACCTCCGGGCTTGAACAGTCGGCGCTTCTCCCGCCAGCTGTCAGCACCACTGCTCCCCTTGTGGAATGGTTCGAACTCTCCACCCGCGAGGACGCCAGCCTGAGCCCCATCTCGGCCAAGACGGTGGATGCTTGGGCGCAAGCCGGTTACAGCGTCAATAGTCACCGCGTCAATGGCCCTGCCTTTTGGCAAACCACAGAAATTGAAGACGCCCCACTTTTGATTGAAGCCACCACAGCGGCGCTGGGTAATTTCATACCATGACCACTTCGCACCTCAGCCTGGAGTGGCAAACCCTGCAACACAACCACGAACAGCATGAGAGGAATGCTCTGTTGTTTAAGCTGGGTTGTGTTTCCCTATGCATTGCGGGGCTAGCGGTGCAGGTATCTGCCGGGTGGCTTGCGCTGATGGTGGCACTTCTTTGGGTGCAGGAAGGGATAGTCAAAACCTACCAAAGTCGCCTTTCCGACCGGTTGTTGAAAGTCGAGGCCATGCTCCTTGACAGTGATGCGCCCAAGCCTGCTGCCATGCAGTTGCATACCGAGTGGTTCGCTAAGCGTCCCGGCACTCTTGCGCTGATTGCGGGTTATGCCGTTAGCGCCTGCCGTCCTACGGTGGCCTTTCCCTATGCCTTCCTACTTATCGCATTGGCCGTCGAGGCCTTTGCGTGACCACTGTGACCTATACCGAAGAAACGACCCTGTTCCCGTGCGAAGGTGAGGCCGTGGTTGGCATTCTGGCCAAACCAGCCACACCCGGCGAGACCGGCGTGGTGGTCGTCGTGGGCGGGCCACAAACCCGTGCCGGTAGCCACCGCCAGTTCGTTCTGCTGTCACGCGCGCTGGCCGCGGGTGGCTACGCCGTCTTGCGCTTTGACTATCGGGGCATGGGCGACAGTTCGGGCGCACAGCGCGACTTTGAGGGTGTGGACGCCGACATCGCTGCAGCCATTGACTCGATTCAAGCGCGCGTTCCCGAGGTAAAACAAGTTGTTCTATGGGGCTTGTGTGATGGCGCTTCGGCTGCATTGCTCTATTGCCATGCTGCGCAGGACCTGCGCGTGAGGGGGCTGTGCCTGCTGAACCCCTGGGTGCGCTCTGAGGCCAGTTTGGCCAAGACCCAGGTCAAGCACTACTACACCCAACGGCTGCGGCAAAAGGAGTTCTGGATCAAGTTGTTCAGTGGCAAAGTGGCGCTCAGTGCACTGAGTGGGTTTGCGGGAAAGCTACGCCAGTTATCGGTCGGCCCAAGCCAACAAACGAAAGAAATCGGTACATTCCAACAGCGTATGGCCGTGGCGTGGCAGGGATTTGGAGGGCGAATTCTTCTCGTACTCAGCGGAGACGACTACACCGCCAAGGAGTTTTTGGAGCATGCCCAGACCGATGACAGGTGGAAAGGACTGTTGGACCAAACCAATGTGCAACGCCATGACTTTGCTGGCGTTGACCACACGTTTTCAACTTCTTCGGCGCGAAAACTGGTTGCGGATACGACTTTGACATGGCTTCACACTTTCGCCGAAGCAGAACAGACCTCTCGTTTGCAGCCGGGTTCAATCGCCAGCCCCATTGATCACGGCGGAGCAACTGCACCACGCAGGGCGTTGCCCCGTGGCCCGGTTCTCGATTGGACCAGTTTCAAAATAGTTGATGCGCCAGGCATCTCCAGTGTGGAGGATCTCCCGCACAGCATCCACCTGACCAGCGGGCGTTCCGCCATTTACCAGGCATTACTGCAGCACCAACTGCCTGCTTCATCCACTGTTTTGATACCGACCTACCATTGCCCAACGATGGTTGCCCCCGTTCTGCTGGCCAATCTGAAAGTTGCTTACTACGGCATTCGCGCTGACGGTCTGCCCAAACTGGACACTATTGATGAAGTAACGGCTGGGGCGAGCAAGGCGATGGTCGTGCCGCACTATTTCGGCGTTGCGCGGTCATTGCAAGAAGTCCGCCAATGGTGTGACGACCGCGGCATCGTATTGATAGAAGACTGCGCGCATTGTTTTTTTGGCCAGGCGGGTGATCGGCCCATTGGGGCCTGGGGAGATTATGCAACCGCAAGCCTGTCCAAGTTTCTTCCGGTGCCGGAAGGAGGGTTGCTCGCCTCGGCACATAGCCCTCTCAAAGCAATTCAGTTAGGTCGGCAAAACATCAAGGCACAAGTCAAAGGCTGGGTTGATGTTGTTGAGTTGGCGACCCGGCACAAGAGATTATTCGGTGTTCAGCGTATCTTGGCGATGCTATTTAGCATCAAGAACTGGAGATCGGAATCGAAACCCGGGCTGCAAACCCTCTCCAATGGCCCAACTACCGCTGATCAGATGATGCAGTCCTGCGATATGGGGCGCATAAAACAGGCGCCACTGAATGCGACGATGGTTCTCAAATCTGTATTGCCGCGCGGTCGAGTCATTACGCGACGCAGAGACAACTTCGCGCGGTATGCAGTCCATTTTGGCAACGTGGTGGGAGCAAGGTCCGCCTATGAATTGCCGTCCAACACCGTGGCCCCTTATGTGTTCCCGCTATGGGTAGATGATGCAGAGCGCGTCTATCGAGAAGTTCGAGCGCAGGAGTTGCCCGTATTTCGATGGGACCGTATCTGGCCCGGTACACCTCTACTTGACGGTGATGTTGGGCCCCAATGGAGTCATCACGTTCTGCAATTGCTCTGCCATCAGGATCTTAGTGAAGCGGATGTCGATCGCACCGCCAATGCAATCCTACAAATGCTAGCAGCCGAGCCACGTTCAACCTCAGCCACCACATAGCTGGCCCGTTACATTCTCAAGAAGTTATGACAAACACCAACATTCAGTGGAAAAATCTGGCGGCGTCCAGCTTGCAAGAGGGCGAAAAACTGCGTCAAGAATGGGACAGGCTGAATGCTTGCCACGGCGACTTACCCTTTCTGGCTTGCGACGCGATTGTTTCGGCCCTCACCATTCTGGGCGACGGAAAGGAAAGACTTTTGGTCGGATCCGAGGATTCAAAGGTTGCGGCCATGTTCATTTTGTGCAACAAAGGGGGGCTGAGGTGGCAAACGTTTCAACCTTCTCAATTGCCATTGGGCGCGTGGGTCGCTGAGCGGCATTGGGCGTTGGCGGACATTGGGCGCAGTCTGATGCGGGGACCGGTTGGCTTCTGCCTTGGCCTTTCGATTACCCAAGTTGATCCACGAATTGCTGAGCGACACCTTGACGCACCCGACACCCAGAGCGCCGATTACATCGAAACCGGTTGGATCGATATCGTCGGAAGCTTCGACGACTATTGGGCTGCACGAGGAAAAAATCTCCGTAGCAACATGCGCAAGCAGCGCACAAAGCTACAGGCAGAGGGTATTCAGTTGACTATGCAGGTCCTTCATGCGACTGAAGACATGGCGCCTGCTGTGGCACGCTATGGTGTTATTGAGAGCTCGGGCTGGAAGGCCGAAAAAGGTACAGCTATTCATCCTGAGAATGCACAGGGTAGGTATTACCGAGAGTTGCTGGAGCACGCCAGCAAACGCGGTGAGGCATTGGTCTATCAATACTTGTTTGGTGATCGCGTCGTCGCCATGAACCTGTGCCTGGTGCGCAGCGGGACGCTGATTGTCCTGAAGACAACCTACGATGAAACCATCCAAGGTTATTCGCCGGCCTTTTTGTTGCGTGAGGCGGAACTGCAAGAGCTGCATGCTGAAGGAAGAGTTAAACATCTGGAATATTTCGGGCGCCTCATGGAGTGGCACACCAAGTGGACTGAAAACAAGCGCACGCTGTACCACCTGACCATCTACCGGTGGCCATTCTTGAAGAAGCTTGCTGAGGCGCGGCGCAAAAAAATGGCCGTGCTTCAGGCTGCGAAAGTCGATCAGGCCGCAACCACCGCGACTCCCGAGTAAAACATGTCGTCGGCACAGACTGGGCCGTTTTCGCGGGTGCGTAAGGCACTTACCTGGCGTATTCGCAAAGTAGTTGGGGACGCACGGGTCGATCGCACTATCATTGCGGCGGCAAAGAATTGGCGACCCTATCTAAGTAAGCCAGTCTTTATCGCTATCACCGGCAGTGCAGGCAAAACAACAACCAAAGAACTATTGGTTGGCATGCTCTCTTACCGCAAAGATGGAGTCGGCACTCAAAGTTCTTTGAACGTTTTGCCGGAAATTGCGAAACTGGTTTTGCGCGTTCGCCGCAGCCATGACTACTGTGTGACCGAGGTTAGCGAGGACCGTCCAGGCGCATTGGATCCGGTGCTGAGCCTTCTGCAACCCAGCATTGGTATTGTGACCGTGATCAAAGACGATCACATGACCGCATTTTCTTCTCGGGCGGCGTTAATCGGGGAGATGGGAAAGTTGGTCTCGGCACTTCCAACAAATGGCACGGCCCTTCTGAATGCCGACGATGCCGATGTATTGGCTATGCGCGCGGTGTGCAAAGCCCGTGTCATCACCTTTGGCGCGTCTTCGCATGCAGACCTGCGCGCCGAAGACATCCGTTCGACTTGGCCCGAGCGGTTGCAATTGACTTTGGTGCACGGCTCTGATCGTATGAAGGTTGAAACGCAGCTTTGCGGGACACACTGGGTTCCCTCTGTATTGGGCGCAATTGGCGGGGCGCTTGCAGCCGGAATGACACTTAAGGAATGTGCGGCTGCCATTGCGACGGTGGAGCCGTTTGAAGGGCGGATGCAACCGGTAGTCACAGCAGAAGGGGTGACATTTATTCGAGATGACTTCAAAGCACCGCTGTGGACGCTTGACGCATGTTTTCAATTCATGCGAGATGCGACTGCTAAGAGAAAGATTGCGGTGATTGGAGAGATATCCGATATTGAATCGTCGAGAGCGAAGATTTATGCAAACTGTGCCGCTGCGTCACAAGAGGTGGCGGAAGTCTCAGTTTTCGTTGGCTCTTGGGCGTCAGGGGCCCTCAAATCGCAAAAGCAAGGGATGGAAGGAAGATTACGCATATTCAGCCATGTGCGCGATGCTTCTGCGTATATCAACTCTATCGTTGAAAAAGGCGATCTGGTTTTATTGAAGGGAACCAACAAGCAGGACCACCTCTTTCGCATCATCTTGGCGGGCAGCAACGATGTTGCCTGCTGGCGGGATGATTGTGGGCGTCAGGAGTTCTGCAATGTGTGCCCTGATCGTTTGCGCCCCTCGGGCCTGGCGATCCCCAGAGAAAACACAGCAACTCCATTGATCGCCACCAACGAAGTCGAAAGCACGTACGCTCCATTGGACGGGAAAGAAGAGGTGATCATCGGCCTTGGCAATCCTGGCCCGCAGTTTGACAACACGCCGCACAATGTTGGCTATGCAGTTGTGGAGCGTATTGCTGCTTCGATGGGCCTTGATTGGCAGACCACGCCTAGCGCATGTATAGCCCGTGGAGTGCATGAAGGACAGGCGAAGTGTCTGGTAAAAATTTCGACGGCTATGAACATGATAGGACCGGAGTTCAAGTTACTTTCAGAAAAGATGAACTTCGGACCCCACCAGTGTGTACTGGTTTTTGACGATCTGGACCTACCACTAGGCTCGATCAGGATGAGAAAGAGCGGTAGCGCTGGTGGACACCGCGGCGTGGCGTCAATCCTAGAAGCATTCCAAACAGACGCCTTCCGGCGAATCAAAGTAGGAGTTCGTCCAGAGACTTTGGGTGTCAACCGAGTTGACTATGTGGTCACGGCCTTTGCCGTGGATGCGCAAAAAACTATAGACGCTGCAGTAGACGCTGCAAAAAAAATCGCTCTCAACGATGCTAGAGCGCTTTGAATCACGGATGTTTCTTTACGTTACGCAGGCCCTTTGTCCGTTAAGGCAAAGTCCCAATGGTGAATCTTCATCAGGGTAAGCGAGCCCAACCGTTATGTTAATCCTCGTATCATCGGTCCGGCAATAAACTTCGCGATCAAGGTATTGTGGTCAATATGCAATTGTCTGGGGGGACAGTGTTCAGCCAAATTCGAGATGCCATTGGGTGGCGTTTGCGCCGAGTATTTGGGGACAGGGCTGTGGATCAGGCCATGATTGTCTGCGCGCGACGTTGGCGATCATGGCTAAAGAAACCAGTTTTCATCGGCGTAACTGGCAGTGCCGGCAAGACCACCACCAAGGAGTTGTTGCTGGGCATGCTCTCCCACAAGGGCGGTGCCGTCGGCAACGACGGGTCTTATAGCAACATCGACAAGATCGCAGAAGCCTTGTTGCGTCTAATGCCCTGGCACAGCTACTTCGTGACCGAGCTGTCCGGGCACCGGCCCGGTGAAATGGATGACAACCTGCCCCTGGTGCAGCCCAGCATTGGCATCGTCACTATTATTGGCGACGACCACGCCAGCGCGGAGTACCCGCGCGAGGCGATCATTCGCGAGAAGAGCAAGCTGATCGCCGCACTGCCGCTCACAGGTACGGCGGTGCTCAACGCGGATGACCCCGCTGTGCTTGCTATGGCGGCCATGAGCAAGGCCAAGGTCATCACATATGGCATTTCGCCCAGCGCCGACTTGCGCGCCGAGGACATTCGCTCGATCTGGCCAGAACGTTTGCAGATGACCTTGGTGCGAGGTCGCGAGCGTGTGGAACTGCGTACCCGGCTGTGTGGCACGCACTGGGTTCCCGCCGTTCTGGGCACGGTGGGTGGTGGCCTCGCAGTGGGCATGGCGTTGGCCGAATGCGCCCAGGAGCTGGCCAGCGTCGAGCCATTTGAGGGGCGTATGCAACCTGTCACGACCGCCGACGGAGTGACCTTCATACGGGACGACTTCAAGGCACCTTTGTGGACACTGGATGCCTGTTTCGAGTTCATGAATACTGCACGAGCCAAGCGAAAGATTGTCGTCATCGGAGAGCTCTCTGACATTCGCTCCAACAAGAGTAAGAAGTACGAGCGGGCAGGGATCCGCGCCCAGGGAGTCTCGGACATTGCAGTGTTTGTGGGCCCGTGGGCGTCCAGTGCTTTGAAAGCTCACATTCGAGGGCGGGAGGATGCGTTGCACGCATTTTGTCATGTTCGTGATGCGAGCGAATACATCAACTCCATCGCTAGAAATGGGGACCTAATTTTGCTGAAAGGTTCCGGAAAAACTGACCACTTGCTTCGAATCTTGCTTGCGCGTTCCGAGAAAATCGCGTGTTGGCGTGATGACTGCAATCAGAACTGTTTCTGCAGTCAATGCGACCAACGCAGCAAGCCTTCGGGGGCGCCGCTGTTGCTTCGTCGCCAGGGAGCCCCAAGCGCCGTGACCCGTACCGAGTGCGCCCCTCTACCCCGCACTGTGAGCGGTGAGCAGGTGATTGTTGGTCTTGGTAACCCCGAGGCCAAATACGCTGGAACCCCCCACAACATTGGCTACGAACTGGTGGATCAGCTTGCGAAGACTCTGGGTCTGAGCTGGTCCAACCACCCCGATGCCTGGATCGCCAGTGGGAAACTTGAGGGGCAACCAGTTTGTTTGATTAAGATCCGGTTGGCCATGAATGCGACCGGTGCCGGCTTGAGGCAACTGTCCATCGATATGGGCTTCAGTCCCGAGCAGAGTCTGCTGGTACTGGATGACTTGGCCCTCCCCATCGGCACCGTGAAGACGCGCTTGCACGGCGGCGCCGGTGGACATCGTGGCATTGCCTCGATCCTGGAAGCGTTTCAGACGGAAGCATTCCGCAGGATCAAGATTGGCGTGGGCCAAAGCGACCCGAGCATCAAACTGGCCGAGTATGTGCTGACTCCCTTCGATACGGCGAGTCGGGCGGCCATGGACGCCGCGCTGGCAACGGCCACGACGCGCCTGCGCGACATGCTGGCCCACCCGGCGGTGGGGCCAACTTCGCCAGGAAAAACTTGAGCACACCATGCACCTCAAACCCGGAAAGATTCTGCATCGCCTGTCGGGCGCGCTTGGCTGGCGCATGCGCAAAGTGGTGGGCGACGACTTTGTCGACCGCACCAAGCTGGCGATAGCGCCACACTGGCGTCCCTTCCTCAGGAAGCCGGTTTTCCTAGGTGTCACCGGTAGCGTCGGCAAGACCACCACCAAGGAGTTGCTGGTGGGCATGCTCTCGCGCACCGGCCGCGTAGTGGGCACCGTCGGGTCCTTCAATAACATTGATGCAACCGCCCAGGCCATGCTGCGTCTGCGGCCCAAAGACGATTTCTTTGTTGCTGAACTGAGTGAGGAAAAACCCGGTGTGATGGATGCGCAACTGGCCCTGTTGCAGCCAAGCGTTGGGGTTGTCACTATTGTGGGTTACGACCACTGGAGCGCCTACGACTCGCGCGAAGCCATCGCCGACGAGATGGGCAAACTCGTCGCTGCGCTGCCTGCCACCGGCACCGCTGTGCTCAATGCGGATGATCCGCTGGTGCTGGCCATGGGCGCCGGTTGCGTCGCCAAGGTGCTGAGCTACGGCCTGTCCCCGCAGGCGGATTTGCGCGCTGAAGCGATCGGCTCGGTCTGGCCGGACCGGCTGGAATTCACCTTGGTGCATAACACAGAGCGCCTCAAGGTCCGCACCCAGTTGTGTGGCACACACTGGGTTCCTGCCGTGCTGGGCGCCATGGGTGGTGCACTTGCCAGCGGGCTGACGCTGGCTGAATGTTGTGAGCGCATTGCCCAGGTGCCACCGTTCGAGGCCCGCATGCAGCCGGTCAGCACGCCAGAGGGCGTGACCTTCATCCGGGACGACTACAAGGCGCCGTTGTGGACGGTCGATGCGTGTTTTTCGTTCATGAACGAGGCGCAGGCCAAGCGAAAAATCATGGTGATCGGCTCATTGTCGGACTGTGGGCCAGGCGCACCCCAGAAGTATGCCAAGGTGGCCATCCGGGCCCAGGAAGTCGCCGATGTAACCATCTTTGTTGGGCCTTGGGCCTCCCATGTCCTGAAAGCAAGAAAGCCTGGCGCAGAACATGCACTGCTGGTGTTCAGAAACGTGAGGGATGCGGCCGAGCACCTTAACTCAATCACACGCGAGGGTGACCTGGTCTTGCTCAAAGGCACTAACAGGCAGGATCACCTGTTTCGCATCATCATGGCGCGCTCAGGCAGCATTGCCTGCTGGCGCGATGATTGCGATCGCATTCCGTTTTGTCACGAGTGTGTCTACCGAACCAGGCCTTCCGGCCTGCCGGTGCTGAAGGCCCACGCGCTCGCGCCAGCCCTGGGGCCCGGAGCGTCGTCGCCGGACCTCTCGACCATCGCACCCGCCGAGCAGGTGATCGTCGGCCTCGGCAACCCGGAATCAAAGTACGCTGGAACGCCCCACAACGTTGGCTTCGAGGTGGTGGAGATGCTGGCGGCGAAGGCAGGGCTGAGCTGGGAGCAAACCCCCGAGGCCTGGATTGCCCGCGGCTCTTTACAGGGGCATGCGCTGTGTCTGGTGAAGATCAATATGCCGATGAACCTGATTGGCGCGGGTCTGCAGCGACTCTCCGGGCAAATGGGCTTCGTCCCGGAGCAATGCATTCTGGTGTTTGACGACCTCGACATGCCGCTGAGTGCTGTGCGCACACGTATGAGTGGTGGCGCCGGCGGGCACCGCGGCGTGACCTCGATTCTCGAAGCCTTTCAAAGTGACGCGTTCCGGCGGGTCAAGGTCGGTGTCGGTCAGGATGGCGCCAAACTCGACCGCGTCGCCTATGTGCTGACCCCCTTCGTCGAGGCCAGTCGTCCGGCCGTCGATCAGGCCACGTCGCTGGCCGGAACGCAGGTACTTGATCTGGTGAAGCGCCCCCGCCAAGTCAAATAGCCGTGCGCCACATCCTCTGATGCCTAACAGCCTTTTCAAGTTGATGCTCCGGGCACGGGGCGCACTGGCCTGGCGCCTGCACCGTCTGCTGGGCGACCGCGTGGTGTACGGCGCGCTGCTAGCTGCAGCAAGGCATTGGCGTCGGGCTATGCGCAAGCCTGTTTTCATCGCCGTGGCCGGCAGCGCGGGCAAGACCACCGCCAAGGAATTGATGCTGGGCATGCTCTCGCACCAAGGCCGCGGTGTCGGCAATGTCGGCTCGTTCAATAACATCGAGGAAATTGCAAAGGCGCTGTTGCGCGTGCGGCCGTCGCACCATTTTTTTGTGACGGAGCTGAGTGAAGATCGGCCCGGCGTGATGGATCAGCCACTGGCGCTACTGCGGCCAAGTGTCGGGATTGTCACGGTGCTGGGGGATGATCATTTGGCATCCTTTGAGTCCCGCGATGCCATCGCCATGGAGATGGGAAAGCTGCTTGTGGCTCTCCCGGCGACCGGCACGGCAGTGCTCAACGCAGATGACCCAGCCGTCCTCGCCATGGCAGCCAACACTGCCGCGAAAGTAATTACCTATGGCAAATCGCCGTCGGCAGACCTGCGCGCCGAAGACATCCGTTCGACTTGGCCCGAGCGGCTGCAATTGACTTTGGTGCACGGCTCTGATCGTATGAAGGTTGAAACGCAGCTTTGCGGGACACACTGGGTTCCCTCTGTATTGGGCGCAATTGGCGGGGCGCTTGCAGCCGGAATGACACTTGAGGAATGTGCGGCTGCCATTGCGACGGTGGAGTCGTTTGAAGGGCGGATGCAACCGGTAGTCACAGCAGAAGGGGTGACTTTTATTCGAGATGACTTCAAAGCACCGCTGTGGACGCTTGACGCATGTTTTCAATTCATGCGAGATGCAATTGCGAAGAGAAAAATCGTTGTTATAGGTGAACTGCAAGAAGTTGGGCCTAGGAAGGCGGAGAAATACGTCAAAGCAGCACTGGCGTCGCAAGAAATTGCGGATTTGAGCATTTTCATTGGCCCTTGGGCCTCAAGCGCCTTTAAGGCACAAAGGCGAGGAAACGAAGGAAGATTACGCATATTCAGTCATGTGCGCGATGCTTCTGCGTATATCAACTCTATCGTTGAAAAAGGCGATCTGGTTTTATTGAAGGGAGCCAACAAGCAGGACCACCTCTTTCGCATCATCTTGGCGGGCAGCAACGATGTTGCCTGCTGGCGGGATGATTGTGGGCGTCAGGAGTTCTGCAATGTGTGCCCTGATCGTTTGCGCCCCTCGGGCCTGGCGATCCCCAGAGAAAACACAGCAACTCCATTGATCGCCACCAACGAAGTCGAAAGCACGTACGCTCCATTGGACGGGAAAGAAGAGGTGATCATCGGCCTTGGCAATCCTGGCCCGCAGTTTGACAACACGCCGCACAATGTTGGCTATGCAGTTGTGGAGCGTATTGCTGCTTCGATGGGCCTTGATTGGCAGACCACGCCTAGCGCATGTATAGCCCGTGGAGTGCATGAAGGACAGGCGAAGTGTCTGGTAAAAATTTCGACGGCTATGAACATGATAGGACCGGAGTTCAAGTTACTTTCAGAAAAGATGAACTTCGGACCCCACCAGTGTGTACTGGTTTTTGACGATCTGGACCTACCACTAGGCTCGATCAGGATGAGAAAGAGCGGTAGCGCTGGTGGACACCGCGGCGTGGCGTCAATCCTAGAAGCATTCCAAACAGACGCCTTCCGGCGAATCAAAGTAGGAGTTCGTCCAGAGACTTTGGGTGTCAACCGAGTTGACTATGTGGTCACGGCCTTTGCCGTGGATGCGCAAAAAACTATAGACGCTGCAGTAGACGCTGCAAAATATAGTGCTCTCAACGATGCTAGAGCGCTCTGATCCATGGGTGGGCGTCTAAATTCGCATGGTGCTTCAGAAACTTCCTGGTCTCTTCTGTCAACAATCCATGACCATGCATCTGTGCAATCTGTGTTCCACCAAGATCATTGAGTTCAAGGATCACAGGCCCCTTGTCTGTTAAGGCAAAGTCCCAATGGTGTATCTTCATCAGGGGAAAAGTGGCCCCACCCGCCTGACAGATATCCAGAACCTGTGCCCATCCGGGCAAATGAAATCCTTCAAAAGACACGCCAGATATCGGGTGCTCTCTATATAGCCTGGTCTTAGGCCAAAATCCCCCGATTACGGTCCGCACTTCTCCTGTGACGAGATCCACATCGGCCAGCAGGTTGCCATGATCACCCATGCCGAAGTTGTCGGTGTGGTTGGGTGGTAGCGCGATTTTCCACATTGCCCGAATAGGTTGAACCCCGTCCGGCCCATTGAGGCAAACGATGCGCACGCCACAGATGGCGGCCCACCCGGTGATGGACGCTATTTCTTGCGCTGGCTGTAGTGGTGCCTGAAACAAATAGCCGCACTGCGGTTTGTGGTAGCGGTAATCAACGGTTGATTCCAGCCGGCTGGTGAATTCTGCTACCGAGATCGTTGTTCCATCAAGCAGAGTCAATCTATCGGTCGATCGGTCATAGCTGACCAAAAAAGCAGCGCCATACCCGCTTTGAGAAAACCCGGGCTTGCCAAACAACGGGTAGGTCGCCGCGTCCCGCAAGAAGTTGCCTGCTTCAACTCGACTTTTGAGATGCAAGCCCAGTGAAGGCGCCAACTGGCGCGCCGTGTGATAACTTGCCACAACGGGTGCAACTGGCAAGCCCGCGGCTTCGGCCAACTGAGTGAAAACCAATTTATCCCACGCCGGTAGCACTGCATATCTTGGATTGAGCGCAAGACTGAATTGTTGAAGTAAACGCCACCCCAAGAAATCTCGTCGACCACGCCCCTTCAAATAGTCATCGTCATACTGCTTGTGCCAGTAATAGTCAGAGATGCCACATTGCCCGCCAAAGTGTCTGAGGGAACGAATTTCGGACAACTGGGTCAGCAGCCCTTTCCCCGTTTGCTGTTGGACCAAGTCTGCCCACTCTCGAAGCTCGCGTAGCTGCGCTAACCTGCTGCTCACAGCATCCCCCTGATGTCATCATCAACAAATGGCATTCCTCCTAAGTACTGAGGAACACCCAAATCTGCCTCGGTGTTGAGCTCCATCAACACCGGGCCACCTTTGCAAAACGCAACGTCCCAATGCTGCAACCTCAAGCCTTGGAATTGAACAGATGCAGAGACACACAGGTCCATTGCCTTTCGCCAGTCGGGCAATGTTCTTCCCAGCAACTCCTGCGCTGTATCCGGATGCTGGGTCACGTCCTCCCCTGTTGGCCAAAGTCCCGTGACAACCCGTGTTACTCGACCAGAGTCCTTGTCAATCCATGCCAGTAAATTGCCCGTCGATCCCATATGAAAATTGTCGGTAATGTTGCGCGTGCGTGCAATCTTCCAAAACACCATATGAACTTTTGGTGTGCCTTTGTGCAATACAACAATGACACGCACGCAACTTGTTGTACTGCCAATCCATTCCAACACATCATCGTGTGGCTGAAGGCGTTTCTGGAACAACATACCCGCGTACTGATGTGTCAAGCAGGTATTCATTAATTCGCTCAAGGGAAGCGTTTTACCATTTGAATCGATGAAACACTGGGATGCGGCATCGTACGAATTGAGCAAAAAAGTGCCCCGCCCATAACTACCATGTATAGGCTTAATGAATACAGGGAAAGGCATTGTGTGGGACAGGAAGTCTTCCAGTGCACCCTCAGTGCTTAGCGAAACTTCTTTGCCAACTCTGCGCTTGTGGGGCGAAAAAGTGGCTATCGTTTCTGGCGCCGGGTAGCCATAGTGCTGAAGCAGGGCGTAGTTCAACACCTTATCGTTGGCCGTCGCACGCCAATTGCTGTGGTTGAGCTGTTTGTCGATTTTCTGGCTTGCGCGCCAGCCAATGCAGTCAGACTTTTTTCCGGGCGGAAATGCACTGTCATCGAAGACGCCCAATTCGTAGTACTCTGACATTCCTAAACGGTGCTCGCCCATCGACAGACGTAGAATCTCCAGAAGCTGCCGTATGACAGGTTTGCCAGTAAGCCTTCGCACAGCCAAAGCGTGTTGCATTAGTTTTCCAACTTGTGCCATATGTCGCTCAAAAGAGTTACCGTGAAGGATGCTGGGCACATCATATCGAACGTTTTGTTACGTTAGGCAGTGCACTGTGGAAGTTAAACTGACTGCGACATCCAACATCCGATAACGGAGACGCAATTCACTATGTTCATCACTTCTAAGTTTGCCAACACCTCAGTTGTTCAAAGGCATCTTCCGGTGCTGATGGTTTCCTGCCTGCACCTGCTATGCGCAGGCGTCACCATCGCGCAGGAGGTCCCAGGATGTGGGCCACTACGGACTGCAGGGCAATATGGCCCCTATGACTATCGAACTGATGTGGACAAGCTGCCTATCGTTTTAGGCGCGCATTTCACGCCAGAAGTTGAAGCACTGGTACGTGGTCACGCTAGTGGCAAGAATCCGGGTGGCGACATTGATTACACATTGCGCTCCATTCCCAACAACCATCGTGCACTTATAGCCATGATGCGTTTGGGCGAGAAGGAAAAGACAACCCAACCAAGTGGATCGCGCTATCCTGTCGAATGCTGGTTTCAGCGTGCCATTGCGTTCCGTGCTGACGATGCCATCGTGCGGATGATCTATTCAAGCTACCTCAACAGCAAATCGCGACTTCCTGAGGCTAACGCGCAGCTAGAAGCAGCCACCGCTTTGGCTAAAGACAACGCTTTCACCCACTACAACATTGGATTGCATTACTTCGATTTGAAGAACTACGACAAAGCGCTGGCGCAAGCGCACAAAGCCATCGCGTTGGGATTTCTCCAAACCGGTTTGAAGGATCAGTTAGAACAAGTCGGCAAGTGGTCAGCACCCAGCACCGGGACGCCCAATGACTGACCAGCAACGCCGGAAGTTTCTCAAGTCCGCCACTATGGCGACCGGTGCCGCCGTGCTGACCGGTTGCGGTGGTGGTGGTGCGGCCAGTTCAGCAGTGGTGCCACCCGTCTCGGACCCGACACCGGTCCAAACTCCCGCTCCAGGCCCCAAGCCTACCCCGGTACCTGTGCAAACTGGGCCATTTCTGTTCACGCTGACCAGCCCCAATAGTGCAGCGCAAGCGGCGTTTTGCCTGGGATATGCGTTTCGCAAGGGCGATGTGCCCTCGGGCCAAAATCTGGTGGCCAACATTGCGGGTCTTCAGGTCACATCAAAGAACCGCTGGCCAGACGGGTCACTCAAGTTTGCCGTTGTGGCTGGCTTGGCGGCGTTGTCGGCTAATACGCCGCTAACAGCATCCCTGTCGGTAGGTACCCCTACAGTGGGGCCCGCGTTGACCACTGCAAACCTTCGCTCGACTGGTGCTACGGCCAGCATTGGATGCGGCTCCTTTGGCAGTGTTTTTTGGGACGCTGCAGATTGGGATGCCCCATTTCAGACTTGGGTCAGTGGGCCACAGATGTCGTCATGGATCTATCGCAAACCAGTAGGGGGGGACGCTCATCTGGTCGCGTGGCTTGAGGTTCGCCTGTTTGCCAATGGCGCGGTGGAGGTTTTGCCGTGGGTAGAGAATGGCTATCTGCGTGTGGCCAACCCGACCAGCAAGTCCGCCACGTTCAGTTGTATCTTGGGTGGCACGCAACGCTTCAGCGCCGTTATAGACTTGCCCAACCATTGCAGGACACCACTTGTGTCGGGCGCTACGCTATCGCACTGGCTTGGCACCGATCCACAAGTTGTAGTCAAGCATGACACAGCCTATCTGCAAGCCACCGCATTGGTGCCGAGCTACAGGGCTACGGTGCCTGCCAATTCTGCGGCAATCAATTCGCTAGTAACAACCTACATACCCCTGCAGGCTGGCAATCATTCGACGGCTATGGGCTCGGGTGGGTACCACGGCTCCATTGGCCTCTTGCCCGACTGGGATGTGCTCTACCTAACCAGTCCTAGCCCCAAAGCCTATGCAGGGCTCATTGTCAATGCCTATGGTGCTGGCCGTTACGGTATTCACTTTCGAGACGAAGCCACGAACCGCCCATTGCGCTTTTCGAGCTACCCAAACCTGGTAGTCGGCGGCGGCAGTGGCATCAGTTCATCCGGAGCATCTTCGACCAACAGCTATACGCCTGATGCAAGTGGGACTCCTCCTGCAACTTGGGCGTCTAGTCACCATCCATCCCTTGGTTTTACCGCCTATCTAGTTACGGGCCGCTGGTACTTCATGGAAGAAACTCAGTTTGTTGCAACCCTGAACTACCTGAAGAACACAGACACAACCCGCAATAACGCCCAAGGTGTGTTTTTGTCTGCCGCAGGTGCCAACACAACACGCGGTGCCGGTTGGGCCATGCGCTCGCTAGCCCAAGCGGCGTGTGCCACGCCCGACGACGACGCCGTGCTCCGCAATGAATTTCTCAACTCAGTGCAAGCCAATGTTGATTGGAATCATGCACGCTATGTCGCCCAAACCAACAACCCTTTCGGGTGGGTTCAGCCGTATAGCGACTACACCGGCGTGGGCGATGGTATCTATTTTGAAGCAGCCTGGATGCAAGACTTTTACACTGCTGCATTTGGTTACGCCAAAGCGCTAGAGCCTGCGTTGCCTGCGGCCAGCAACCAGCGGTTTACCGAGTTTTTTGCCTGGAAGGCGCAGAGCATTATCGGTCGCCTCGGAGGTACGGCGCCTACCGACTATCTGTATGCGGATGCCGCCGTTTACACCATAGCAGTGGCACACACCGATTCACCGGACTTTGTGACTGGTAAGGGCCCGTGGCACGCCAACTGGGGCGCGATCTACGCAGATACGCTCAACGCACCCAACCCCGGCGCTGCGCCGGGTCTGCGTGGCGCCTACTATCCTGACGCAAGCAGTTACTGGGGCAACTTGCAACCAGCCATTGCTTACGCCGTGCAGCACCAGGTAGCGGGCGCGGCCGCGGCATATCAACGCATGACTGGCGCGGCCAATTGGCAGCAGTTGGTTGACGCATTTAACAACACGCCTGTTTGGAGTGTTCAACCATTGGCGATCGTATCTGCGCAACCTTCACCTCCTGTGCCCAGCGGAGGCCCCTTACCCGCTTGGGTTACGGCCTTGCCTCTTTGGCAGTGGTATGAGATACCCAATTCAGCACTTGCCAGTGTGGACCCAACGGTGCGGCCACTTGGGGGTACAGGCCCCAGTTCAAAAATTGATGCGTGGTGCGGCGCTTGTTTGAAACGCAGTGGCAGCGTCTATATGCTGGGTGCAGCCGGTGGGCATGGCGACTATGTCGGCAATGAAGTGGATGCGTTGGCTTTGAATGTCGCTACACCAGGTTGGAAACAGTTGCGTGGGCCTACACCCAATAGCGACGTTATCAATCTCACCCAGTTCTACCTGGATTACAAACCCGCCGCCGGCCACACCTATTACTCCACGCAGTTCATTGACTCTTTGAATCGGATGGTAGTTATATCCAGCGGCGGCCTAAATGGGGCGTTCCCCGCAGCACCGGCTAATTTCCCGTATTCTGGCGATAAGAGATCTGCTTGTTTCAATCTGACAAACGATGATTGGGATTCGCCCGATTACATAGCGCAATTCCCAGGCACTGGCGACAATACTGCGGCGCTCTGCGTCAAGCATCCTTGGACTGGCGATGTGTACTACTCTCGAAGCTATGGTTCTGGTTGGTACCGATGGACTAGTGCAACCAACACCTGGGAAAAGCTATCCGCAGTCACTAGGTCACCTTGGTATGCTGGTGCGGCCATCGACCCGCTACGCAATCGCATGCTACTGGCGGGTGGTTACTCGGCCACCGCTCCGGAGGTGCGTGCCCTCGATGGATCAATCGTCACCGCAGCGTTTACTGGGTTGGGTGCTGCAGCTTTGACGTTGAGCGGATACCCTGGCGTGCAGTATGACGAGGCAACCGATCGTTACATTGTCGCTTTTAATGCGGGTGGTCGAATCAAGGTATTGAGGGTGCACCCCGAAACCTGGCTCGTAGACGAGCCCCCGACGACTGGCGCTGCGCCGGAGTCAAGAGCCAATGGTCTTCAGAATGCGATGCAATATGTGCCAGAGCTAAAAGGACTGGTTGTTGCCAATAAACATAATGGCAACGTATTTTTCTTGCGCACCGCTGTCTAGAGCGCTACTTCACAGCACATGATTCTTGTCGTAACACGCTGCTTTCAATTGGCATCTTATATATGGATTTAACAGACTATCGAAGCAGTGCATCAGAACAGGCAAGAGTTGGCGACTTGATGGCCATGATTCCAGGCAAAGGGGACATAGCCCTGGACGTTGGAGCAAGGGATGGATTCATTTCAAAACTCTTGGTAAACCACTATTCAACGGTGATCGCGCTGGATCTTGCGCAACCTGAAATTGAGCACGAACGCATACAGTGTGTGCAGGGTGACATCACTTCGTTGAAGATTGATAGCGACACCATTGATCTGGTTTTTTGCGCTGAAGTACTCGAACACATACCTGAACGATTGCTGGAAACTGCCTGCAGAGAGTTGGCCCGCGTTTCCAAAAACTACGTGCTTATTGGAGTTCCATTTAAACAAGATATTCGTCTTGGTCGCACCACTTGTGGATGCTGTGGAAAGGTCAACCCGCCATGGGGACACGTCAACAGGTTTGATGAAAAGAGGCTTGCTGAACTATTCCCAGGTTTTGTGGTCGACAAGCAATCATTTGTGGGCGAGACGGCGGAGCAAACTAACGCACTTTCAAGCGCACTGATGGATCTGGCTGGCAACCCGTATGGCACCTACGGTCAAGAAGAGGCATGCGTTCATTGCGGTGGAAAATTAGGTGGACCGAAGTCGCGAAAATTTTGGCAAAAGGTGCTCACCAAACTGGCTTTCGTTGCGCGGGGTTTCCAAAAACCATTTTTGAAGCCGCATGGGAACTGGATTCACGTTCTGCTGAGAAAACCTAGCTGAGGGAAAGTCACATTCGGCGGCGCTGAAGGGCGGCCCAGAATTTGATGAGGTCTTCTTTCAAAGGATGGTTGAATAGCATGATTCCAGTTACAAAGCCTACAGATGCGCCTGTTCCGCCTAAAGCAAGAGGTAGTACGCGAGCGTCAGGGTATGGACCATAAATCCACAAGACTAGACAGGGTGCAATCGATGCCGTCAAAGTGACTATTGCACTGTGTCGCAGGGTATCCATCAATCCAGACAATGGGACCCCAATGTGCTTAGCGGTAGCCCGCAATGCGATACTTGACGACACAGCGGCGGCCGCGATGGAAGTAGCGCCCAGAACCAACAAACCCTGTGTTGCGCCTATGGCGACAAAAACCACGCTTTGAAGCGCGCTTAGAACAGTGACACGAGCAATGGTGGTGACCGCTCCGGTCGACAACAGAGCTGTATGGCACAACGCTGCAGGAACGCCGAATGCCATTGCCACTGACAAGAGACGGGCCAAGTCGACGGACTGATCCCACTGATTACCGTATAAAAGCCGCACTATCGGATGCGCTAGACAAACTATAGCCACACAAAAGGACCAACCAAAGGCAGTGACGTAAGAAGTGGCTTTCAAGAAGGGTTCAACAACCCCCCCTTGTTCACGCGATTGTTTGGCAAACCAGGGCAGGCATACTGCGCCGACGGCGTCTACGAACAACCTGTAAAACATTTGCACCAGACCACTAGCGCGAGAATACAGGCCAACCGAGGCGAGATCTTGTAGTTTGCCCAGCAATAACTCCGGAGCGCTTGCGGACACAGTCGATACCAATGAACTGGCGGTCAGTTGTGAGCCAAACACCAACACGCGCTTTATTTCAGCGACGCCAGGTAGCCACGGAAATGACTTGGGTCGGTAGTAAATCGCCATCAGAGCGTTCACCACTGTCGAGGCCAAAGAGCCAAAGGCCAAGCTGATGGGCCCATGGCCTTTCCAGGCGAACCAAGTTGAGATCAGCGCTCCACTTAGTCCAGCAGAAAAGCGCATAAGCGCCACGCTCTCAAATCGCATTTCACGCATGAGCCATGCGTAGGTTAAGGAGCCAAAGGGGTTGATGGCATAGTTCAACGCCACCACCAGCAAGATGTCGCGCATGCGGGGCTCGTTATAGAACACCGCCACTGGGTAGCTAGCTAAAAGCACTAGGCAGGCCAACGCCAGACCCAGCCCAAGTTGCACGGCCCACACAGCGCGAATACGTTCGGTAGTGAGCTCTTTTTCTTGTAGAAGATATTGCCCGGCACCCATGTCGCGCACCGTCGCGACATACATTAACAAGACCATCGTCACCGAAAAAACCCCGATGTCTGCGGGCGTTAACAACCGCGCAATTACCATGGACGAAGCCACAGAAATCAGCAGACTCGCATATCGATCAAGAAAGGAAAAGAAAAGTGAACGGCGTGTGCTCATCAGGCTTGGTGCACGGCTTTTGCCAACAACGCGGCAAGACTTTGGGAGCGCCCGTTGCGCGAAGCCTGTCGCACGGCTTGCGGGTGCGCAACCACGCCGCTCCCGGTGCGGCAGTCTCTTACAAACTGCACCAGTGCAGTGGCGATTTCGTCGGACGAATCCAGCCGCGCAATGTTGCTCAACCCCGCACCGCGCAAGACGCCGGCAGTATCACCCGCAGGGTCGGTCAGCCCCAAGATGGGTTTGCCAGCCCGCAGGTACTCATATATTTTGGCAGGTATTTGCGCATTGCAGTTACTGGCTTGCATGACCAGCAGGGCGTCGACAGACAGCATTTCGGCAAGCGCTTCGCGGTAGGGCACGGCAGGGCACAGCTCAATAAAATCTTGTGCTCCGTGGGCCTGGGCCAGGCTTTGCAGCAAGTCGTCGTGTACCGATGCTCTGAAGCGGACGCGCAAGTCAGCCGGGCTCAGTGTGCCCTCCTTGTGCAGATTCCCCAGTGCTTGAAACAATTGTGTGGGGTCACGCTCTGATGGATAAACAATTCCGCTGTGCAGCATGATCAGCGGGCGGGTGCCATCGGCCAGGCTACCCGTGGCTGGCGAGGCCGCCTTGACTGCAGAAAAGCTCTCTTCGTCGTAGCCGTTTTCCAGCACCACCATGCGCTCAGCGTGGGTAGGGTAACGCTGTTGGTAGATGCGTGCAGCGCCTGGTGTGGTGAAAACGCAAAAGCGGGCTTGGGCCGAAGCATCGGCTTCGATATCCAGAAATTGTTGCCGCGTGATCGTATCGGTGGGGTAGTCGTCTTGGGCCATGGGGTCCCGGAAATCGGCCACCCACGGGATGCCCGTTTTACGATGCAATTTGGATGCGATGACGTGTGCGGTGGCTATGGGGTAGGTAGACCAGATGATGTCCGGCTTGAACTCTTCAATTAGCCTTAGGCCTTGGCGTACCGCATCAAACTGCCAACTGACCCAACGGTCGGGTCGGGCCATCCAGCCCATATAACGCCCGGCAATTTGCAGGTGACGAGCGGTGTCCAGGGCAAAGGCGCGTCGCACCACGGTGCCGGCGGGCACATCGGCCATCAGGTCGTCACTGGTGCGCTCATAGGCGCGGGGATGGGTGCTGAGCACTAGCGGCTGCCAACCCAGTGCAGGCAAGTGTTGCACAAACCGCAGGGTGCGTTGTATGCCACTGCTGCCCGCCAGCGGCGGAAAGTGGTAGGCGATCATCAAGACTTTTTTCAGACTTGCTCCCGTACTTTATGGATTCGTGTTTACAGCGGAGTACAAAGGCATCGTTCAGGCTATCCAGCAGATTCTTTGACAGTGATTAGCTTGGCATTCTATGGCAGAGCGACACACTCGCAATCCCTGAACGGGTGGTGTGGAGACCGACTCACTCGCGATGCACCCAGACATTTTGCGAGATCGACAAAAGAAGGCCAGAAACGCTCGGTAATCGGGGATGATTTGATCTATTGAGCAATGGCAGCGGACTGAATCTAGCTCGTCGACTTAATGACCGGCATTTGCGATACATCAAGTCATGCTCCTTTCAATGCCATAAAAATAGGATGACCATCATCAGGAAGCTATTTATGGTGAGCCAGCTTGTCCAACCTCCCTGGAAAGGGTAGTCATGCAGTCAGACTATGCGACGACACGGTTCTACGACCTCAAACCTAGGCTGCTTCAGCGCGTCTGGAAGAGCCTGAAGCAACTTCGAAAAGTCAAGCTGGGGCCAGTTGCACTTGCTTTCAAATTTGAACGCTCGGTCCATGTCACGCCCGATTCGCGCCAGCGCTTGCGGTATGCCCTTCGCCGTCCGACCCCTCTGCCGTCAGTTGGCGCATCGTCCGTCTTGCACATTTTACCGAATATACCTAGTAGCGGAGTGTTGCGACCCCCGATAGACCGGATGATCGGCGAGCGTGAGATCGCGCTAATCGTTGGCGTCGGTCCTGGCTTAGGTTACGCTCTGGCGCAACGTTTGGCCAGTGAGGGTATGTTGGTCGTGATGGCCTCAAGGAACGCCACCCGTTTGGGCGACCTGGCTCGCGAGATCGGTGCAAAAGGCGGGGTCGCATTTGCTTATGGCTGCGACGCAACCAGCGAACAATCTGTAGCGGAATTGTTTTCCCATGTCGTAGCTACTCATGGGGTCCCAAACTTGGTGGTCTATTCACTACAGTCCTTTGGGCCGGGCGAGGCGATCGAAGTTGAACTGCCGGCCTTTGAAGAAGGGTGGCGGCACAACTGCCTCGGAGCCTTTCTGGTGGCCAGGGAAGCCGCACGAGCCATGGTTCCAGCGCAACGCGGCACCATTATCCTGACCGGGTCGACTTCCTCTCTGCTCGGCCGCGCAGGGCATCTGAACTTGGCGGTGGGTAAGTTCGGACAGCGTGCCATTGCGCAGGTGATGGCACGTGAACTCTGGCCCAAGGGAATTCATGTGGCCCACCTGGTAATTGATGCCGACATACAGGAAGGTGCGCCCGACCCGAACGAGAGAACACAGTCCGATCCGAACCACGTGGCCGACCTGATGTTCGGATTGCACAGGCAGGCTCGAACTGCGTGGACCAGCGAGATTGACGCACGTCCTTGGAACGAGAACTTCTGGGAACATTGTTGACATACGCCCTTTTTCTACGGGCGGATGTGGCATGCGACCGGGGGGTAGCGCTAATCTGAATAGGTGCCTCGCAGATATTCTGGGTGCGCAACGGGCGCTGAATGGCTCACGCCATAGCTCCACGGTGATCTATGAGTGAATGTCTCTTGCCGGTTTCATTGACTTCGCGCAGTCCAAAGCGCCGGTAACTGTCATAGCGAAGCCATTCAGCGCAAACTTGAATCGAAATTTGATATGGCTCCTGTAACCCAGGTTGACCATCAAAACACTTCTTCAGACTTGCGCCAGTGCTTTGCCGAAATGTTATTGCCGCGTGGTACAAAGTGGCTCGCTCTTCATGTGATTCAGCAGATAGTCATTGCAGCGACTAGCTAGCTTGGTCTATCGAAGAGCTACACAGTCGCTACATCAGATATACCGTACCACCAACCGATGCGTTCCAAGCACTTTCTCCTTGTCCCAGCCGCGGTTTCTGCCCTGGCCGCCTTGGCGTTGGCTGCCCAGTACCCGCTGGGGCCACTGGTCGCAATAGGCACCTTGGTGCTGGCTTGCCTTGTGTTCTTTAAGCTTCCGCACATGGGGCTATTGGCCTTGCCAGCTTTGCTGCCGGTCATAGGGCTCGCACCTTGGACTGGATGGATCACATTCGAAGAGCTGGATGTCTTGATACTGGCTTTTGCGGCTGCAGGGTATGCCCGAATCGCGTGGTCCGGGAGGCACAGCGTCCGCACGGGTGGCGCACGCTCGCCTATGCAGCGCTATGCGGTACTGGTGTGGGGGCTGGTGGGCCTGTTCGCTTTGTCTACTGCAGTGGCTATGTTCCGGGGATTCGCGGATGCAGGCGGGTTTGTTTTTGGCTGGTATCAGGGTTACCACGAGCCCATGAATAGTGTTCGTCTGGTCAAAGGCTTCTTGTTGGCACTGCTGGTGCTTCCACTGTGGTTGACGCAGCATCGCCACGACCCGGTTGAGTCGCAGCGCATGCTTTCCATGGGGTTGATGCTAGGCCTGTGCGCTGCCGCAATGGCCACGATTTGGGAGCGCGCTGCGTTTACAGATCTGCTCAATTTCTCCAGCGACTACCGTACTACTGGAATGTTCTGGGAGATGCATGTGGGCGGAGCGGCACTGGATGGATTTTTGGCGTTGACGGTGCCGTTCGCGCTACGGGAGTGGATGGACGCGCGCACGCCATTGCGGTGGTGGATGGCATCGGCGGTTTTGGCGTTGGGCGCATACGCATGTTTGACGACGTTTTCGCGTGGCGTTTATTTGGCTGTGCCCGTTGGGGTGGCGGTCTTCTTGATGCGTGGCAAGTGGCACTGGCAGTCGATGCTCCCTGGACTATTGCTGGTTGGTGCCTTTGGCGCAGCGGCGGTATGGATGTTTCAGAGCAGTGGATATCGCGGCATGGCAGCACTGCTGGGGTGCTTTGCACTGATGTTGTCGCTGGCGCAAGTGCTGCGCGCGCTGAAGGGGCGCGGGTGGTTGGTGGGTTTGGTGTTGGCGTTGTTGATGGCCCTGCTAACGCTGGCAATTGGCTTGCTGGTGCCAAAAGGTGCCTATGTGGGCTGGGTACTTGCATTCACTTTCACTGCAGTGCTACTTTTGCGGGGCATCTTCTTCGCGCCATTGTCTGAACTGGTGGGTGGTGCAGCGTTTGGCGGGTTTTGTTCAACGCTGTTTGGTACCGGCCTGATTGCCAGCCATTGGAGTGAAACCGCTGGGTTGGTTCATGCCTTGCCCGCTTTGACCGGAGTTTTTGCAGTGTGCGTGGCGGCCGGTGGCTGGCGCAAGCCGATATGGCCGGAAGCCCCCCGTTGGCAGGGTGGCGTTGTTGGCATCATGGCGTTGGTAGCGGGCTGTATCGGTGTCATGGGTGGCGGCACTTACATGACCGAGCGGTTTTCCACAGGGGGCAAAGATCTGGGTGGCCGCCAGGCGCATTGGCAACTGGGTCGTGACATGCTGCAAACACCAGCCGACTGGTGGCTGGGCAAGGGGCTGGGGCGTTTTCCGGCCAACCACTTCCTGGCCGGCGACCCCAGCCAGCATCCCGGTGACTACCGATTGGTGACAGAGGGCGACAACAGCTTTGTCATCTTGACCGGGGGGCTTCACACCAACGGGTGGGGCGAGTTGTTCCGGGTCAGTCAGCGCGTATCGCCACCCGGGCGTTCGGCCATGGTCACGGCCAAGGTGCGTGCTGACAAAGACCTGCAGTTGCACTTTGAGGTGTGCGAAAAGCATCTGCTCTACAACCAGGCTTGTTTGATTGCCCAGGCACCGGTCAAGGGTAAAAAGGGCGAATGGCAAGACCTGAGCGTGGAACTGAAGGGTGAGGCAGTTGGGCGAGGTAACTGGTACGCACCCAAGTTGATCGTGTTTTCCATGGCGATGGCGTCCCAAGGTGGGGTAGCGCAACTGGACAACCTGGCTTTAACAGGGGCTGATGGACAGCAACTACTGGCAAACGGCGACTATTCCGATGGCATGGCCCGGTGGTTTTTCTCAAGCGATCGGCACCATATGCCCTGGCACATCAAGAGCATGTACATGAATGTGCTGTTTGATCAGGGCATCGTGGGCTTGGCACTGTGGGGATTGCTGGTGGCAGGGGCGGTGTGGCGGACCAGCGTGGGCAGCGCCCGCAATCACCCTTTGGCACCGGCATTGACTGGGAGCCTGGTGGGCTTTGCCGTCGTTGGCCTATTCGACAGTTTGCTGGACGTGCCCCGCGTAGCCTGGCTTTTTTACCTTTTGGTGCTGATTGCGCTGACGCTGCCCGTGGTAAAAGCGCAATCGCCGCTGCCAGCAGCATCGCAATGATGAAGCTTGGATGGTTCATTGGCGTGTGCAGCCTTGCAACGATGGCAGCGATGCCGATGCGGGCCAGTGGCGATCAACTTCAACAGGTTTTGCAGGTCGGCCCCCTCAGAGCTATTAAAACAATAGCATCAGCGGCTTATTCTGCGAGGGCTGGAGCCATAATTTATGTAGATACCGGTGACTACATGGCCGATGTGGCCGTTTGGGAGAAGGACAACATTTCAGTGCGGGCCGTGGGTGGGCGCGTTCGCTTGCTAGCCCAGGGAGCGGCGGCTGAAGGCAAGGCGATCTGGGTGGTGCGCGCCAAGGGCATGCGCGTGGAAGGTTTTGACTTTGAAGGGGCGGCAGTGCCTGATCGCAACGGTGCCGGTATTCGGCTGGAGTCGGGGTCGCTTCTGGTGCGAGATTGCCGCTTCCGGTACAACGAGATGGGCTTGCTGACCAACAATGAACCCAAGACCGTGTTGGAAGTCGAAAACAGCGAATTTGCCTTCAACCAGCGCCCGGACGGCCACAACCACAACCTTTATGTGGGACAAATTGCGCGGCTGTCGGTAACTGGCAGTTACTTTCACCATGCCCACGTGGGCCACTTGCTCAAGAGCCGTGCAGCGGAGAGCCGTATCGTGAACAACCGATTGATCGACGGGGACGACGGAACCGCCAGCTACGAGCTGGAGTTCCCCAATGGGGGCTTAGCCTATGTGGTCGGCAATACCATTGCGCAGAGTACTAAGACAGAAAATGCGCACCTTATCTCATTCGGTGCCGAAGGGTACAAGTGGCCGCGCAACTCCCTGCATCTGGCCAACAATACGCTGGTAAACCCGCTGCCCCACGGGGTGCTTTTGAAGGTGGCGCCGGGCGCGGATGTGGTGCAAACGATAGATAACGTGGTGGTGGGGTATGGATCGCTATGAGGTGTTCCATTCACCCCTCATAATTCAAGATCAGTGCAACGCCGTCCAACTATGTCTTCGAACCTATCAGCCTCTATTCCTGCTAACTCCTCAGCCTCCGTCCTGAGCGTCGACCGGTTTGGTATCCACACCCTGTGCTACCGCGTTGACAATGGACAGTTGCGTTTTGCCGCCCGTGCCGACGATCTGGCGGATGCCAGCACCGAGATTGACCCGCAGGCGATATTCGATTATTTGTACTTTCACTGTATCCCGTCGCCACGCACCATATACAAGGGCATTTACCGACTACCACCGGGGCACACTGCCACCCTGCACAACGGCCAGGTTACAGTCGCGCCGCATTGGACTCCTCAGTTCGACGAGCTGCGCAGCCCTTCGTTTGATGCGCTTAAAGGTGAATTCCGAAAACTGTTGCAGGAGTCGGTGAGCGCGCAACTGGACGGTACCAAGCCAGCCTGTTTTTTGAGCGGCGGCACCGACAGCTCGACCGTGGCGGGCATGGTGGGCCTGGCTAGCGGCAGGGTTGCACACAGTTACTCGATTGGCTTCGATGCGCAAGGGTATGACGAGATGGAATACGCCCGTTTGGCGTCCAGGCACTTTAAGACGGAGCACCACGAATACTACGTAACCCCCGAAGACCTTGTGCGCAGCATTGCTGATGTGGCGGCTTCATTCGACCAGCCGTTCGGCAATTCCTCGGTCTTGCCATCTTACTATTGCGCCAAGATGGCCCTTGACGATGGCGTGACCAAGATTCTGGCTGGCGACGGGGGTGATGAACTCTTTGGCGGCAACAGCCGCTATGCCAAGCAGAAGCTGTTTGGCTACTACCAAAATGTTCCTCAGGCACTGCAAAAAGCCTTGCTGGAGCCGCTGCTAAATTCGGGGCTTGCCGCACGTTTTGCCTTGACGCGCAAAGCAGGTAGTTACCTGGAGCAAGCACGCGTGCCCATGCCCGACCGGTTGCAGATGTACAACCTGATCACTCGGCTGGGCGTGGGTGAAGTATTGACTGCCCAGCTGCTGGCCAAGGTTGATACTGGTAGCCCCCTGGATCTGCAGCGGCAGGTTTGGAATAGCACACAGAACTGCAGCCACTTGAATCAAGAGTTGGCGTTTGACTGGCGCTTTACGCTAGCCGAGAGTGACTTGCCCAAGGTGATCGGTGCCACGGGCTTTGCCGGGCTGGCGGTCGGATTTCCGATGCTGGATGAACGTCTGTTGGCGTTCTCGCTCAAACTACCCACGAACTACAAACTCAAAGGGCAGCAACTACGGTGGTTTTTCAAAGAAGCGCTGCGCGGCTTTTTGCCGGACGAGATTCTGACGAAGAAAAAGCAGGGCTTCGGTCTGCCTTTCGGCGTATGGGCCAACACCCACCCGAAACTCAAAACGTTGGCGACGGACTCGCTGCACAGTTTGGCCGGGCGTGGCCTGGTAAGGCCGGACTTTATCCAAACGCTCGTCACGCAGCGGCTGCCGGAGCATCCTGGGTACTACGGCGAGATGGTCTGGATTTTGATGATGCTGGAGCAGTGGCTAGCCGCCAAGGCTCCGAACTTCAGAATGTAGGATCGGGACGAGCCATCCGCTATTATTTATGCAGCAAAATAGCTAGCTGATACGAGGGCTAGAGCCGAGTTTCTCATAAATTCCTCAGTAATCTCAAGCCAAACCGCATCCGGGTTTTGTCCCACGGAGTGAAGCGTTTGATTTGCAGCAAGTCATCACCCATCCGAGAAGCACCCCATTGCGTGCTGACGGCTGCGTCAAAATCAAGGCTGCGGACGACTTCCACCGTCTGTGGTGAGTAGTCTTCACCGGGCTTGCCGTTGGGGTAGGCGAACAGGCCGATGCGCTCGCCCAGCAGATCTTCAAGAAAAAGCTTGCTGTCACCGATTTCCTTCAGCGCTTGTTCATCCGTGAGCCTGGCCAAAATGGGGTGCGACACCGTGTGAGCACCAATCTGCATGCCAGCTCTGCGCATAGATTTGACTTCAGCTGAGGTCATCATCAGGTTGGTGGGCAATTGTGCATTCGCTGACCAGGCCAGTTGCTCGGTCTCGGCAACGCGATCTGCCACCGAACGGTATTTGATCGCATTGATGTGGGTTGCAATGCTTGTCTGACGTTCGGCGATGGACATATCCTTGCGGCCCCGAACCGTCTCAATGATGGTGTCGTTCCACATGCGGCCACCGTCCAGAAATCCGGTGGCGATGAAGAAGGTTGCTGTCAGGCCATGGCGCTGCAGAATGGGCAGGGCCACGTGGTAATTGTCAGCATAACCGTCGTCAAAGGTAATGCAGGCAGCGCGCTCTGGTAGGGTGCCAGACTTCAATCGGGCTACCGCCTGGTCGAGCGGTAAGACGTTGAACCACGCCTTGAGCCAGCCACAGATCAGATTGAATCGTGTTGCGTCCACTTCGTCGGGAAACAATGGATCGGGTTGAGGCAGCACGCGGTGGAAGATGAGCACTGATAGGCGACCGCCTTCGCCGGCAGGTGAAGACCACTTGAGTATTGAAGACAACATGGTTTAGCCAGCCTCAGCTCTGGTCGCAAGCCCCGGGAGTGTCTTCCAGCTGGAGGGATAAACAGGCTCAGTCAGCCAACTCTTTCTTTCAACCCAGACTTTGGTGAGCACTATGATGACCATCACGTTATAGGGCAGATCAAAGTACGACAGACTGAGGAACGCACCACCAACCGCGTAGCCCACTAGGCACACTTGGCACATAGCGCCGAGGTCTGCAGTCCACTTGGCATCCGGGGGCAGATTCATTTGTTTGTACAAAAAACCTGCTGCATGCCAGGTTGAAAGCCAGATTCCCAGAAACAAAAATAGTCCCATAAATCCGTGATTCCCCAACACCTGAAAATAGATGCTGTGTGCAGCGTGAACGAATTCCGGGTAAGGGGAGAACCGCGCAAACAGTTCTGGCCGGGCACTATTGAAGCCAACACCAAATGGATAATGAAATGCACTGTTCCAAGCGCTCCACCATGCACTGATTCGTCCTAGAGCAGAACGGTCTTGCTCGTATGAACCGATGCTGGACATGCGCGCCGTCCATTCATCTGGCATAAACATCACAAGCGGAATGGCCACAAGTGCCATAACAACACCAACCTTGATCTTGCTATTACCGCGCCACCACAACGTAACGGCCATGGCGGCAATTGCCAGCAACGCACCACGGGACTGCGAACCAAGTGCTGAAACTGCACACATCACCATGGCGAAGATCAGCCCCCAACGCACGCGCCAGTCCCGTGTTTGCAACTGAAGGAAGCGCAGAAGCGGGATGGTCATGACCATGGCCAATGCGAACTCGTTGTTGTCCGCAATAAATGAGTCTGGTGGACCCCATACGCGCCCCATCCCGCCACCAGCCAATGTGAAGATGCCACCTTTGATGCCCAAGAGCGCCAGAGAACCAGCGCACACCCATATCAACGCAAAAATGTGCTGTTTGCTGTGTAAAAGGACTAGGGCCAAGACAATGAAGAGGTCAATTTTCATTACCTTTTTCCATTGCTCGTAGTCACCGACAGAGTCCAGACCGGCAAGCCAGGAAAGGGTTATCCAAACGACAAAAAGCACAAACCAGACAACTGGCCCTCCTTTGAATGGCGACGCCTTGTCCTTGGAGATCATCATGCCAACCAGAACACAAATCGCCGCCATTTGAGCCAATGGGGCGCTGTACGCCACGCCATAGGTGTAACGATGCGGATTCATGATGCTGAGCCAAGTCCATAACATGATGCCGATCCACGGCCGACGCAGAGCTGCCAGGCAGCCTGCCAAGACAATGGCAATCACAAGAATGTCACGCATGGCTCACGATGTACCTGAACTTGCCGGATTTTTCGGCGGGTATGTTGTCTACAAGGTCCACTTGAATCTGCACAGAGTCGCCAAGACGCTGCTTGAATCCCGTAACGATCAAATCCATGGAATCGTGTGAAAAGGCTGCATCGGTCACCAGCAGCACCCGCGTCATCGCCTTGCTCTCCTGCACCACTTTGAAAGACTGAACCCCTGCCAAGTCGCGCAAAATGTAGATAAGTGACAGGCCGTGAAGAACCGTGCCGTCTGCCGCAACTACAAAATCGGTGCTTCGACCCTGTATGTCCTGCAACAGTGGCAATCCTCGGCCGCAACTGCACGGGGTGGCGCCGAGGACGCCGATGTCACCCGTACGGTACCGAACAAAGGGGAAGTCGTTGGTGGACAAATGCGTCACCACAATTTCGCCCGCGGTGCCGGCCGGCTGCAACTCGCCGGCTTCGTTGATGATTTCGACCACGACGTCATCGGCTGTCAGATGCATGTTGCCAGCAGGGCACTCGTGGGCAATGAATCCAGCATCGCGACCGCCATACCCGTTGGCCACCTTACAGCCAAATACTTGGCCAATCGTGCTGCGTTGTTCGTCATACAGGCGCTCAGATGTGACAAAGGCGACCTTGATTCCCAGGTCAGTCATGTCGACCCCACGCTTTTGCGCATGCTTGGCAATGTGCGTCAACGCCGAAGGATAGCCAAACAGCATGCGGGGCCGCACCGCTCGAATGGTGGCTATGAATTGGTCCAGTTTGGTTTCGGACATTTCAAACGCGGGCAGCAATTGTGTGCGCAGTAGCTTGTCGCGCCAATGTTTAATGCGATCTTGTTTGCCCAATTCAATGGGCGAGCCCCACACCACGATTTCGGGGTCGCCAATGTCCACTTCCCACCAGCGAGTAGCTCGCCATTTGGCCGCAACGTCATGACTGACACGTTTGTTGCCAATGAAAAATATCAGCGGCTCACCGGACGAGCCGCCTGTGTTGAACCGGGCCAAACCCTGCGCGTGGGTGTGCTTCAACGCTTCCGTATTGGCTCGAATGACTGACTTGGTGAGGAACGGCAGACGCTGCAGGTCTGATGCACTTTGGATACTGGCCGGGTCAAAGCTCAGTTTCAGGAACAAATCCCTGTAATAAGGCACGTTGACGGACACATCTTTCAGCAATTCGCGCAGGCGCTGCAACTGAAACGCCGCAATGCGGTCGGGGCTCCACCACTGCACCTCTTCCATGAGGCGTCGCAGGGCGACCGTGTCATGGCGTTTAAGGCGCTCATGCACAGGGAAGAGGAACCTGGAAACGAGTGCGGTGTAGAAGCCCATGCGGGGAGTTTAGCGTCGATTCCTGGTCAACCTGACCCCCGAAGTGCGTCACTATATATTTTGGCCAATACGGGCTGGACATGGCTCCATGTGTAACGTTGAGCTTCCTGCAGGCCAGCCTGTGCACGTTGCTGCCAAACGGAGGCATCCGCAAGCAGTTCTATGCATGCCTTGGCCATCGCGGTGGCATCTGCAGCTGGCACCAGCGACGCAGTGACTCCATCGGTTGCCAGATACGGTATGCCGCCCACATTGGTACTGACAACGGGCACACCACTGGCCCAGGCTTCCAGAATGGAATTTGGCATGTTGTCCGCCAAGCTGGGATTCAGCATCACATGGGTACTGCGGTACAGGTCAGCCATCGCTTCCCGCTCAAGTCGGCCTGTGAACTGCACGTCATCGTCTAACCCTTCTCTCGCGACGAATTGGCGCAGTCGCAGTTCTTCTGGGCCGCTGCCAGCGACGGTAAGACGCGCCTGCGGGTAGTTGGCCCTGACGATCTGGAAGGCCTTAATGGCGGTCTCATTGTCGTATAGCGGTTCCAAGTTGCGCGCGACGGTCAAGTGTGGGGTGTCGGCTGGAACGGCATCGCGGGGGTAGAAGCGACTAAGGTCAATGATGTTGGGAACAATACTGGCCGGCATGCCGAAGCGAGAAAAGACGTCTTGCAAGAAGCCGGAGGGCACGATGAGGGTAGTGACCCTTCGCATGGTGAATTTGACCACCGAACCTGAGCGCTGAAGGAACTCTTCGGCCTCACCACCGCGGTAGTTGACCACCACCGCAACGCGACGCCAGTGTCCCAGCCAGACAGCTGGCGCGGCAAAAAGATGCCATGACCAACCAGAATTGGCCATGATATGAAAAACGTCGACCTGTCCCGCCACGCGCCACAATGATGCCAGGTAGGGGATGAGTCTGAACAGCGAGCGCAAAATGGGGATGCGACCCGCCCAAAGTGGGCGATATGGTGCGTTGACTTGAACGGTCGTGACCACAGCGCCCTCAGCTGCCAGTAGCTCTGCCAATTGCCGCGTTTGGTTTGCCATGCCCCCGGAAGGTGGGGGCAATGGCCCCACCAAGCCGATGCGCAGACCGGATAAGCCCGCATTCAACATGATTGTTGCAGCCTATCCTCGCAAAGTCTTGCCATTGAGAAGCTGCTGATAGGGCTCTACATAGTTAGCCACACTGTTTTTCCAGTTGCGCACATCCTCAACAAACTCGCGGCCATTGGCTCTGAGGATGGGCCATAGGGTGGGGGTGTTGAGCAAATCCAGTAGAGCTTGGGCCAAAGCATCGGCCTTACCAGCCTTGAACAACACACCGGTCTTGTTGTGCTCTATCAGCTCTCTGTGGCCACCGACATCCGAGGCCACAAACAGCTGACCTTGGGCCATGGCTTCAAGAGGCTTAAGTGGTGTCACCAGCTCGGTCAGGCGCATGGGATGGCGGGGGTACGCCAACACATTGATGAGGTCGTAGTATCGGGTCACGTCTTGGTGTGGCACGCGCCCGGCAAACACAACTTTGTCGGCAATACCAAGGTTGATCGCCTGTTGGCGCAAGTTTGCTTCTTGCACACCGCCACCAACCAGAAGAACTTTGACATCAGGGCGAGCCTGTACCAGGGCAGGCACGGCCGCCATCAATAGATCGAGGCCCTCGTAGGCGTAGAACGAGCCTATGAAGCCAATAACGGTGCATCCTTCAAGGCCGAGTTTTGCCAGCAATCCCGGATCCGGTGGGCTCGCCAAACTGAAAGATTCGACATTGACTGCATTGGGAATGACCGTTACTTTGGAGCTCGGAACGCCGCGCGCCACAATGTCGGCACGCAGCCCTTCGCAAATGGTGAAAACGTGGTCCGCACGTTGAATGGCGCGTGTTTCAAGACTGCGGGTGGCACGATAACGCAGGCTGCCCTCGCTCGTGGAGCCGTGATCAACGGCTGCATCTTCCCAAAACGCGCGAATTTCATACACGACGGGAATGCCCAGTTTTCGGCCCACCTTGAGGGCAGGCAAGGCGTTAAGCACGGGTGAATGCGCGTGAATAATGTCGGGCTTGATCTGTCGGGCAACCTCTTCCAGACGCTGGCCCAACGCTTTCATCAAGGCAACCTCTCGCCCCACCGGAAGGTCTGCCAAAAGGCCTGTGCCGGCCTGTGTTCTGAAAAAACGCAGGCCATCAATTTCTTCTTCCGGTGATTGAGCGTGACCTTGTTTGGGAGAAGTTAAATGAAAGGTTTCCCACCCCAGAGCACGTTGTCCACGCAACAGCGCTGCAGTGCGAAAGGTGTACCCACTGTGTAGCGGGATGGAGTGGTCAAGCACATGCAGGACGCGTACGCTCATAGGGCTACCTCGGCCGGTGCGTCAACCACCTTGCGCAGAAAGGCCTCAAACATGAGCAATGTCCACAATGGCGCGCTGTAGTCATGCTTGCCGGATTGGTGGCCATTGACCAGGTGTGCGAGGTAATCTTGATTGAACCATCCTGTAGAGGCTAGTCGCTCGCCCAGTACTGCATCACGTACCCGCTGCTTGAGGGGGCCCCTGAACCATCGCGCAAGAGGCACCGAAAAGCCCATCTTTGGGCGGTACAGCACATCGTTTGGCAGATGTGGTTCCATAGACTTCTTGAAGATGTACTTACCTTCTTGGCCGCGAATTTTCTGGCTCGATGGCAACGTGGCTAACCACTCAACCAGCTCATGATCCATCAGCGGCTCTCGCACCTCCAGCGAATGCGCCATGCTGGCACGGTCGACTTTTGTGTTGATGTCGCCAACCAGATAGGTCTTCAAGTCGAGGTATTGGATGAGGGCGAGGGGGTCATCGGTACCAGCGTTTGCGGCGTGATGTCTGAAAACTTCTTGCGCGTTGTAGTTGGCTAGAGCAGTCTTGAAACTCTGGCTGAACAGGGCGTTGCGCATGGGGCCGCGCAAAATGGACACCGTATGAAAATAGGCTTCTACTGACGTTCGGGCCATGCCCTCGAACGTGGTTTTGGCGCGAAACATTCGCGGAGCCCAATCAGCTTTGGGGTATAGCTTACCCAATGCACCAAACAGCGGACCACGCAGGCCTTGTGGCAGCGAAGAGCGCATACGCTCTTCCATCAAGTGCATGCGGTACCGGCGGTAGCCACCCAGGGCCTCATCTCCTCCGTCGCCCGACAGTGCCACCGTAACATGCTTGCGCGCCAATTGGCAGACCCTGTAGGTTGGTATGGCAGAGCTGTCTGCATAGGGCTCGTCATAGAGGCGGGCCAAGGTGTCGATGAGGTCGAAGTCGTCGCTCTTGACCACTTCCAGACGGTGGTTGGTGTGATAGCGGTCAGCCACCATTTGCGCAAACGCAGACTCGTTGAATGCGGGGTCGTCAAAGCCAATGGAACAGGTGTTGACGGGCTCTTTGGAAAGGCCGGCCATAACGGCGACCACGGCACTGCTATCCACACCACCCGACAGAAATGCGCCCAAAGGAACCTCGGCAATCATGCGCAGGCGCACCGACTCCTGCAAGCGTGCAACCAACTCGGCTTGTGCGTCCGCGTCGGAGATGGGGTTGTCCAGCGTGAACTTGACATCCCAATACGCGACGGGCTGGGGAATGGGCTGGCCGCGCCGAATGGTCAAGGTGTGGGCGGGGGTGAGCTTTTGGGCTTGTTTGAAGATGGTGCGTGGCTCGGCTACATAACCCAGGGCGAAATACTCTTCCACTGCCAGCGGGTCGATGTCGCGACGCAAGCCTCCATGGGCCAGAATCGACTTCAGCTCGGAGCCAAACAGCAAGGTGCCGTCGTCCAGCAGCGCGTAGTACATGGGTTTGACGCCCAGGCGGTCGCGTGCCATGAAGAATGTCTGCTGGTTGCGATCCCACAAGGCAAAGGCAAACATGCCCCTGAAACGCTTGACACAGTTGGCGCCCCAGGATTCCCAGGCGTGGACGATGACTTCGGTATCGCTCTTGGTGTGAAACACATGGCCCAGCGCCTGCAGCTCGGGGATGAGTTCCTGGAAGTTGTAAATCTCGCCATTGAACACCACGACCACCGAGCCATCTTCGTTGAACAGCGGCTGCTGACCTGTGGCAATGTCAATGATGGACAGGCGTCGGTGCCCCAATCCTACACCGGGCTCAACATGCAGGCTGCCTTCGTCGGGGCCACGGTGAAGTTGAGAGTCATTCATGCGTTGCAGCACAGCGCGGTTGATATCGCCGCCGCCGCGGGTGTTGAAGATTCCTGTAATGCCGCACATGGATTGGAGAGTGTAATTAAGTGGAGCGTATTTGACGCAGTTGCTGATCGTACACACCCTGGTAGGTGGCTACCATGGCCTGCATGCTGAAAGTTGACAGTACCCTTTGCCGACCAGCTATACCCATGGTCCGAGACTGTTCGGGGTTGTTCGCGAATGCGACCAACTGTAGTGCCATTGATGGCGCGTCCGCTGCGGGGACGATAACACCCGTATCGGGTCGGTGCACAAGGTCCGCATTGCCCCCGACTGCGGTGGCAATTACTGGCAATCCGCTGGCCATGGCTTCAAGAATGGTGTTGGATATACCCTCGGCCAAAGACGGCAATGCAAAGGCATGCAGGCCGCGCATGATGTCAGCCACATCACTGCGCTCTCCGGGCAACCATGCCATGTCCGTCACGCCCGCAGCCTCCAAAATGTCCTGTGCCATGGCGCGCAACGGCCCCTCGCCCACCATGACCAAACGCAGACGCTGCTTCAGCGTCGGATCCAGTTGAAGAGCCTGTACAAAGGCCTGCGCCAGTAACGTTTGGTCTTTGACGGTCTGCATGCGTCCGACGGTACCGACCAACCAATGCCGCCCGGGATCAAAAGGGCAGCCCGCAATGGCCTGCGGCCCGTCGGGAGCCGGGCAGAAGCGGTCAGTGTCAACGCCGTTGTAGGCTTGGGTAATCCTGCCCGGTGGCACGTGCACCTTTTGGACCAGGTAGTCATCCAGGTCGCGCGACAAGGCGATGTAACGGTGTACAAAGGGCTTGTAGACGCGACGCATACGCTGGTAGGTGACGTTGTTGCCGTCGAGATCGCCAACATCGCGGCCATGCTCGCCGTGGATGCGCACCGGCACGCCCGCCGCCCACGCGGGGACCTGAACCTCCAGGGCCGCCAGGTTGCGGCTGTGCACGATGTGCGGGCGCAATTGGCGAAATAACCTGAAAAGCTTGTGGTACTGCCAGATGCCCTGCCCTGGTGGTTTGTGCAGCGCAAAGAACTCGACGTCCGTGCGCTTGATGCGGTGTTTGAAGTCTGTGACCTCGGTCAGTGCCAGTACCGCATGCCGGTATGCATCGGCAGGCATATGGTTGATGAGGTTGACGACGCCGTTTTCAAGACCACCCGTGTCAAATCGGTGCATGACGTGGAGCACGAGGGGACGCTTGTCGCTGGTCATTAAAACAGGCTTTAGCCCTCGTAAAATAAGCGCTTGAAGCTATCTAATCCATAGCTAAGTGGCTACAGGCGCCAGAGCTGATAGCCCGCTGCACGGAAGAGTTTGGCGTCAAAAGCCGCTTTGACGTCGATAAACGCCCCACCCTTGACCAGTTTCTTGCTGAAGTCTTCCATCGACAAAGCAGCAAATTCCTTGTGCGCCACTGCAGCAACGATGGCATCTGCGCGTGGCAATTCGTCCCAGGGAAGCAGCGGTACGCCGTATTCGTGCACAGCCTCATCGGACTTGGCCTGAGGATCGGTGACAAACACCTCGACACCATACGTTTTAAGCTCGTTGATGATGTCTATAACTTTGGAGTTGCGCAGGTCGCCGCAGTTTTCCTTGAAGGTGAGACCCAGCACATTGACCTTGGCCCCCTTGACGTAGCTACCACCGGCAATCATGTGCTTGATGGTTTGCTCGGCAATGAACTTGCCCATGCCGTCGTTGATACGGCGTCCGGCCAGAATGACCTGCGGGTTATAGCCAAGCATTTCGGCTTTGTGTGTCAGGTAGTAAGGATCAACTCCAATGCAATGGCCACCAACCAGACCCGGCTTGAACTTCAAGAAGTTCCACTTGGTTCCGGCTGCCTCCAGCACCTCTGTGGTGTCGATTCCAAGCTTGTCAAAAATAATGGACAGCTCGTTCATAAGCGAGATATTCAGGTCGCGCTGGGTGTTCTCAATCACCTTGGCCGCTTCAGCGGTCTTGATGCTTGAGGCCCGGTGGACTCCGGGGATGATTATGGTTTCGTACAGCTTGGCGACTTTGTCCAGGGTCTCTGGGGTATCACCGGAGACAATTTTGAGAATCTTCGTGAGCGTGTGCTCTTTGTCGCCGGGATTGATGCGTTCAGGCGAGTAGCCGACAAAGAAGTCCTCTTTCCACTTCATTCCTGATTCACGCTCCAGAACGGGAATGCATACTTCTTCGGTAGCGCCAGGGTAGACCGTGGATTCGTACACCACAATCGCCCCCTTCTTCATGTGACGACCGGCGCTGGTGCTGGAGCCGATGAGCGGACGAAAATCCGGTATGTGGGCATTGTCGACTGGCGTAGGTACCGCCACGACGATGATGTCAGCCTCTGCCAGCATGCTGGGGTCTGCCGTATAGACCGCGTGTGGTGATACAGCCATTTCTTCATCAGACAGTTCCCGCGAAGGGTCAACGCCCTTCAAGCAGGACTCTACCTTGTTGACGGCGATGTCAAAACCAATGGTGCGCATGTGTTTGCCAAACTCCACCACCAAGGGTAGGCCGACATACCCCAAACCGATTACTGCAACTACGCTCATTTGGAACTTCCTATCGAAAAGATTCTTTAATTGTGACTCAGACTTTGCCGCCTGAAACGTACCAGTCCATCGCCTCTACGACACCTTGATGAATTTTATGACTTGGCGCATATCCCAAAAGCGTTCGCGCTTTGCTAATGTCAGCCAGGGAGTGTCGTACGTCACCCGCCCGAAAGTCGCGGTAAGCCGGGACATAGCCCTTTAGGTGGGGAAACCGGGGTTCTAGGGTGGCGCGCATCGCTTCGAACAGCTCGTTGAGCGTGGTGCGGTCACCAACGGCGATGTTGTAGACCTGATTGGTCGAGTCCTCGGCCACAACGGTCGCTGCTAGCAGATTGGCCTGTACCGCGTTGGCCACAAAACAGAAGTCGCGACTGGTTTCGCCATCGCCGTTGATCCACACGGGTTCGTTGTTGATCATGGCCGCCGCCCATTTGGGAATTACAGCGGCATAGGCACCGTTGGGGTCCTGGCGCGGACCAAATATGTTGAAGTAACGCAAGCCAATGGTTTTGAAGCCGTATGCCCTGGCGAACACATCTGCGTATTGCTCGTTCACCAGCTTGGTGACAGCGTAGGGCGAGAGGGGTTTGCCAATGCGGTCTTCGACCTTGGGCAGGCCGGGATGGTCACCATAGGTGGAACTGGAGGCTGCGTACACAAAGCGATTCACTTGTGCGTCTCTTGCAGCTACCAGCATATTGAGGAAGCCGCCTATATTGGTGCCATTGGTGGTGATGGGGTCATCCAGCGAACGCGGAACACTGCCCAACGCGGCCTGGTGTAAAACATAGTCCACACCGTTACACGCTTTGCGGCAGTCATCGAGGTTTCGGATATCCCCTTCCTGAAAGCTGAAAAGTGCCCATTGGTCCAGTGAAACCGATGCACGGACCAATTCGAGATTGGCGCGATGCCCGGTGGCGAAATTGTCGAGGCCGACAACTCTTTGATTCAGCTGGAGCAGGCGTTCCAGCAGGTTGCTGCCGATAAATCCCGCAACCCCGGTCACTAGCCACGTATGAGGCTCGCGCGTCAATCGATCCTGAAGTTGTTCAAACGCTGTTGTTTCGCTCATTTCAGCCAGTTCCAAAGGTCTGAGGCAATTCGCTCTGCTGCGTGTCCATCCCAGTACTCAGGCACACGCCCCTTCTTTCCTTTGCCCGCAAGAATTTCGAAAGAGGCGTCAAGAATGGCATGTCGGTCTCTCCCAACCAGTGTGTTGGTTCCCTGGTCAATTGTGATAGGGCGTTCGGTGTTTTCACGCAGCGTGAGGCAAGGCACACCAAGTGCGGTGGTTTCTTCCTGCAATCCGCCGGAGTCTGTCAACATCAACGTTGCACCCGCCATCAAACCGAGCATTTCGAGGTAACCCTGCGGGGGAAGCAGGGCCATGCAGTTGGGGTCGATGAGGTTCAAAAGCCCGAAGCGCTCAATATTTGCCTTGGTTCTTGGGTGCAAAGCAAATACGAGAGGAATTTTGGCGGCCACTTCCGCGAGCACGCTCAATAAATCGGACAGCGTTTGCTTGTCATCCACATTGGACGGCCTATGCAATGTAACCACGCCGTACCGTCGTGAGTCGCCCAGCATGGCAGCGTTGATACCATGGGTTTTGAGGGTCTCGACTGGGTTCACTGCTTTGGGTTTTGCGTTGAGCAGCGAATCGATCATGACGTTGCCCACAAAGCAGATGCGAGCGTCTTCTATGCCTTCTCGGGCCAGGTTGATTGCCGCACTGCGCTCTGTGATGTACAGGCGATCGGATATTTGGTCGGTCAAAATTCGGTTAATCTCTTCCGGCATGGCGCGGTCATTGCTGCGCAAGCCGGACTCCACGTGGGCCACGGGAATGCCCTTTTTGGTCGCGACCAGAGCGCATGCCAAAGTGGAATTGACGTCGCCCACCACCAATACACAGGAAGGGCTATGCGCATCGACCACAGGTTCAAACCGTCGCATGACTTCGGCGGTTTGCACGGCGTGGGAAGCGGAACCCACTTCCAGGTTAATGTCAGGGTGTGGCAGCGCCAGGTCTTCGAACAACTTGTCGCTCATGTCGCGGTCGTAGTGCTGCCCCGTATGGACTAGAAGCATTGGAATGGGCGGGTTGTGTGAGGCAAGGGCGCGAAGAATGGGCGCCATCTTCATGAAGTTGGGGCGTGCGCCGACGATACAAATGACGGGTCTCATAGAGTGATTCTCTTCCACTGTGGTTCTTCTCGTAATGAGGACGTTATCAGGGATTTGCAGTTTCCAGAAGCCTTTGGACACCAGGTAAATTGGTGCGCACGAATTCCTCAATTCCTTTTTCGCCCTGACCAGTCTCTCCCTTGCGCGCGTAAACAAGAATCACGGCAGAGTCATCGCCACGGCCAATCAGGCTGTAGGCTGCAGCATATGCTTTTGCAAGCACATCACTGGCTGTCAGTGTGCCGTTGATCCAATAGATTTGCCAGACGACAATGCGATCTGCGTTTCCCGGACTCGTCAAAGTCATATCGCGCAATTCTGCTGTACGAACCACTAATGATCTAGTGCCCATTTCCAGCGTGCGTGTTCCACTGATTACCTTAGACCACTGTGGATCTTTGCTTTTGACTAGCGCGTTTTCAGAACTCACAAGCTTGCTGTCGTCGCTCTGGTGGTTGTAGTAGCCAATGTAAAGCCCTACGACTTGCTCGCCATTCACATAGGTTCTCTGAAGCTGAGCCGAAGGATTGTGGAACGCAGGTCGCCAGTCAGCAGACTTCATCACGGCGGAATTCCAGCCGGGGCCTATATCTTTAGGTGCTATCAGTTGCGGCTTCGCGCCTGCATGTGCTGACCCATTGATAGCGTTGCGTGCTATCAAGGGCATGGCTAACAAAACCGCTACGGAAATCACAGTAGCGCCTGTATATATCCACGGCACTGTCTGGCCGTCACCCATTGTCGACACGAGGGGAGCAGCGGGTTCAGGGTCGGGCTCGGCCCAGCGCGAACCCACCATGAACATCAGCATGATCACAACCCCAAAGAAGACCCAGCCGTAAATGAGATGGTCTACGCCAGCCGCGAGTTTGTTGCCAGACAAATGCCCTAGCAGAACAATTAAATACGCACGCATCCAGTTCGCCGCTATCGGCACCAACAAGGACACCGTGATGAACAAAGCACGACGTGAATTGGATTGGTAATTGAGATAGGCAAAAAGCGTACCGACGGTAACTGACGCGATGAGGTAGCGCACGCCGCTACAAGCCTCGACCACAGACCAATGGCCCGAGGGTATGACAAACTGAAGGCCTTCCCGGAAGACCGGGATACCGGTCAGGCGCAATGCCAGAACCGTGAAGTCTGCGGTCCACTCCATCAGCTGGGGCATTGCGAATTCACCGAACGGCACTGCAAAAAACAAAAAGGCCAAGGGGAAAGCGATGGACCGAGCCACCGTCCAACCCATCACCGCCGGGACGAGCAAGATGATCAGACATACGAATGCCAATTGCTTTAGTGCGTTGACTGCTGCCAGATCTCCCATCAGCCAGGCGAATGCGGCAACAGCTATGAGCGGCCAAGCCAGTATGCTGGGCTTGGGTACCAATTGCGCAATCGATTGGCGCTTGCGCCAAACCAGCCACAAGACGATGGGCGGTACCAGAAAGCCGTGGGTAAAAGTGTCAGACCGGATCCAGATGGTAACAATGGCATGGGCAGTATCGAAATACAAACCGACCAAGCAAGCCAACAACATTGCAAAGCCCGGTAGGGCAGTCCGCCATCCACGGTGGGTAAATGTTCCGGCTTGGGTCATGCTGAAGCACCCTTAAGGATGTATTGGTCGATGACAGACAGATGTGCATCCCAGCTGTAGTTCTGAAGGACGCGCCCACGGCCGGCAGCGCCAACCGCAGCCAGGCGATCTGGCGTTCGCAGCAACGCAATGATCTGGGTGACAAAGTCTTCGGCCGACTCTGCCGAAAAGATCTCATCACCAGTCCGCACATCCAATGCCTCGACACAAGACTTGGCCGCGATGACCGGGCGGGCCATAGCCATAGCCTCGAGAATCTTGTTTTGCAGACCACGGGCAACGCGTAGCGGTGCCACGACGAGCGCGGCATGCTGCAGGTAGGGCCGCACATCTGACACCGTACCGGTGACCACCACGCGCTCGCCCGCTAGCGCGAGAACGTCCTCAGTGGGGCTGCGGCCTACGATGTAGAAACGGATCTGGGGGAGTACAGGCACTAGTTTCGGAAGAATGTCTTTGACAAACCAGGTCACGCCATCAATGTTGGGCCAATAGTCCATGGCTCCTGTGAACACCAGTGCGATTTCCTCGCGTGGAGAAGCGGCATCAGCGAATGGCGATGCACGCCCTTCCAAGGGACTGAAAAAATCAGCATCCACACCATTGCCCATGGCATCTACTCTTGCAGTGCACTCTGGGGCCATGGACTGAAAAAGCGCAACCTCATTGGCAGTGACGAAGAACGAATGTTTGGCTTTGGCTGCAATGGAGCGTTCATACGCCAGAAGGCGCTGACCCTCTCGGCGGTATAGCCATGAAAGGGGCCAGGTATGGTTGGGTGCGTACTGCGTCCATTTGTGCGAATCCACATCCACAAAATCGACGAGCATGGGGGTGTTGGGGGCGTTACTGTGCTCCACGTACTGGGCCATGACCGACGAGAAGATCACTGCCATGTCAATGGTGTTCTCGGCCAACACGCTGTTGACCCATGCCTGCAAGCCCGCATTACGGTAGTAATTTAGCCCCAGCGCTTCGTTGGACAGCAAGGCGGTTGTACTTCGCAACTTGGCCCAGCGCGGCTGAAGCTGCGCGACGTGCAGGTCCGGGCACATCGCACGCAGTGTTTCGATATGCTGTGCATCATCCGGGTCGTCCACGAACGTCCCCAGAAAGACCCGGTGGCGCGCCGTCAAATGCTTGAGCAGGTGGTAAGAGCGCACCTTGTCCCCTTTGTTTGGGGGATAGGGCAGCCGGTGCACCAGGTAAAGCAGGTTGCCCATGATGTTTGCTGTCAGCCCAGGTTGCGGACCACAAACGGTCCCAGCCAGTTGGCAAGAGTGAGTGGCATCCTCCGCCAAATGTTGATCATGAGCTTGTATTTGGCATTGTTGGGGTTGTTTTGCGGTATCGAGTCGCGTTTGTAGAGGCAAAACTCATAGTGCAGAGGCTTGGGCTCGAATCCCCAGTTCTTCTTGAATGCGTATGGGCCGGTGCCCAACTTGCTGCGGCCGTAATCAAACACTTTGAGGCCCCGGGAGCACGCGCGGCGCATCAGCTCCCAGTACTTGAAGTCGTTGGCGGCCAGGTCGCGGGCGGCTTCGTCGTCCCCCGCATAGTACGGCAGCACTTCGTCGCGGAAGTAGAAGCTGAGCACGCTGCTGAGTGGCTTGCCGTCGTGCGTGGTAACCGTTAGGACTTCACAATCCTGTCCAAACTCTTTTTGCAGGGCCTGGAAATATTTCTTGGGCAAGGCAGGTGTGCCATGGCGATGCACGTTGTCGGCGAACAGCGCAAAAAAACGGTCTACCGTGGGGTCAATGTGGCTAACCAGCGCGTTCTTGATGCCCTTTCGGACCATGGCCCGCTGCTTGCGCGGAATGGCCTGCATGTTGGCCTCGTCTGTTGGCAGTATCTCTTTGCGAAACGTGACATAGATGTCTTGCATGGGCCACTCGGTGTGGCGTGCCTCGACATTGCGTAGCTCCAGATGAGCCACCCCCAGTTCACGGGCAATGCGTTGCGCTTCCTGTTCCAACGCGTGGGCAGCGCGTGGAGTGCTTGCAGCCACACCGCCGTACACCGCAAACGGCAAGCCAGTCAAAGCATTGCCAAAGAGCCAACTGTTTACGTGGCCCAGCGGCAGCACGCCGACAATGGCACCATCCACCTCTGCATACAAGAAATAGGTTTTATGCCGGAAGACGTTGGCAATGATGTTTTGCCAGCCGGCGCGGTGAAAAAACGTGGCATCAGGGCATGCCATGACAAATGCATCCCATCGCGCAACGTTCGCGGTATCGAGGGGCTGCAGGCGGTGGATGGTAGGCAAAGCTGCCTCAGGCTGAGTGGGCATGTTTTACCGGTTGATCCAGAAAAATGTGATCCATGCGGCCCCACCGAAAATCCGTCAGCAACTGGTTCAGTCGAGCCTCAACGCGGTCAATGTTGACGTAATGACGGAACCGTGTTTTGGCTCCGATGCCGGGGATACGGGGCTGCTGTGTATCGATCTCCCATGGGTGGAAGTAAAAGATACCTGACTGCTGGTCGGTTGAATTGACACGCTGAAGCATCCAGCGTGACAGCGCGTACGGTAGTAAGCGAAAGTATCCGCCTCCACTGGACGGAAAGTTACGCCCGAAGGCGCGCAACGTGGTGATTGGCACTTCGAGCAGGCCGGGCCGAACCTCGTAAACAAACCGTGGCGAATCGGGCATGCCGTAGTGATCATGCGCGATAGGGTAAATGCTGGAGCTGTAGCGGTGGCCCGTGTGTGCCAGGCAATCAAAAGCCCAAAGGTTGCTCTTGCCTATGGAAAAACTGGGCGCGCGGTAGCCGCGAACCTCCTGCCCAGACAGATCTTCCAGAATCGCCTTTGCCGAGCGGACGTCTTCCAGGAACGCTGCTTCAGTCAAGTCACTGGCGCGCTCGTGACCATAGCCGTGGCTGGCCAACTCGTGACCGCGGTCCACAATCTGACTTATCAGTTGCGGGTAGCGCTGCGCAATCCAGCCCAGGGTGAAAAAGGTTGCCTGCGTGCTGTGTTGATCCAGCATGTCGAGAATACGGTGCACATTGCGCTCTACACGGCACTCACGATTGTCCCAGTCGGCGCGGTCAATGTGTGGGGCAAAGGCGGAGACCTGGAAATAATCTTCCACGTCGATCGTGAGGGCGTTGGTAATCATGGCAGCGTAGGCTCTTTGGGCTTGCCGACGGCCGCCACCAACTTCTGCAACATGCCCAGTACTTCCAGATTGATTCGCTCCATGCGCAAGATACTTCGCTCCATGCGGCGCATGCGGGCATCGAATTGTTCGCTCGCCAGCCCACTAATCTGACCAGATAGCGCGTCCGCCACCGCGGGTTCCAGGTGAAGCTTGCTTATGTCGACATCCAGAGGGGTGAGATCGCTGTCGCGGCGCAGGCCAGAGTCGTCCCAGTCGGGATTCTCATTGTTGAGCGTAGCAAAAGGCGCCACGTATTCTTCGGCCAGCTCATTGACGACTTCATTGACCTCCGCAATGCCAAAAGCATCTTTGCCGCCCAAATAGCCCAAAAGCAGGAGCCGATCACATATCTGATTGATGCGCC
>Ga0208398_100130_pt1 | contig 68201 bp, 58 predicted proteins | sample LakWasMe79_HOW10_2_FD_183905 | JGI IMG/M metagenome (GOLD analysis project Ga0208398, IMG submission 183905) | Freshwater sediment methanotrophic microbial communities from Lake Washington under simulated oxygen tension - Sediment Metagenome... | ecosystem: Environmental > Aquatic > Freshwater >...
CGGTGACCTGCGTGCCCTGGGTACTGCTGCAGTCCGTGCACTCTCGTCCGATCAACTGGATGCGCTGACCTCGGATCAGCTGCAGGCGCTGACGTCTGCCCAGATCACCGCGCTGTCCACCGGCCAGTTGACCGGACTCAGCACAGGCGATCTGAACACGCTCACCAGCGACCAGTTCGCCCGGATGAGCACGGCACAGGTTGCTTCGCTGGGCTCGGCGCAGATCCAGAACCTGACCACGGACGACTTGAATGCCCTTGGTACCGCCCAGTTCGCTGCACTGACCACTGGCCAGTCCAGCGCCCTGAGCACCGCCCAGGTCTCGACCCTGGATACTGCCGACCTGCGTGCCCTCAGCACTGCAGCCCTGCGTGCGATGAGCTCCGACCAGATCCAGGCGCTGACCACGGACGCAGTGGCCGCTCTGACCACGGCGCAGATTGCCGCGCTGACGACCAATCCGGACCAGTTCCTGGGCCTGAACACCGCTTCCATCGTGGCCATGGGCTCGGCCCAGATCGCTGCCATGGGCTCGGCCCAGGTCGCCAATCTGAGCACCGCACAAGTCGCCTCGATCGAGACGGCCGATCTGCGTGCCATGACCACGGCCGGTGTGCGTGCCCTGAGCTCGGCTCAGCTCGACGCCCTGACGTCTGAGCAGCTGCAAGGCCTGGGCTCGGCCCAGATCGGCGCGCTGTCCACGGCTCAGCTCAACTCGCTGAGCAGCGGTGACCTGAATGTGCTGACCAGCGACCAGTTCGCCCGCATGAGCACCGCTCAGGTGGCGACCCTGGGCACAGCGCAGATCCAGAACCTGACCACCGACGACCTCAATGCGCTCGGCACGGCACAGTTCGCCGCGCTGACCTCGGCACAAACCGCGGCCTTGAGCACGGCCCAGATCTCCACCCTGGAGACGGCCGACCTGCGTGCCGTCAGCACCGCTGCCCTGCGTGCCATGAGCTCCGACCAGATCAAGGCCATGACCACCGAGGAGGTGGGCGCCCTGAGCACGGCCCAGGTCAACAGCCTGACCACGGATCAGATGGCTGGCCTGGAGACGGCCGACATCGTGGCCCTGAGCACCTCGCAGGTCGCATCGCTGACCTCGGCCCAGATCGGCAACTTCTCGACCGCCAATATCTCGGTGATAGAGACCGCCGACCTGCGCATGCTGAGTACCGCAGCGGTGCGTGCCCTGAGCTCGGATCAGCTGGATGCGCTGACCACCGACCAGCTGCAGGCGCTGAGCTCGGCCCAGCTGCAGGCGCTGAGCACCGGCCAGCTGAGCAGCCTGAGCACCAGTGACCTGAACACCTTGACCACGGATCAATTCGCCCGCATGAGCACGGCCCAGGTGGCCTCGCTGGCCTCGGCCCAGATCACCAACCTGACGACGGACGACCTGAACGCGCTCGGTACCGCCCAGTTCGCGGCTCTGACCACCGGTCAGGCCACGGCCCTGAGCACCGCCCAGATCTCGACCCTGGAAACCGCGGATCTGCGTGCCCTCAGCACGGCAGCGCTGCGTGCGATGAGCTCCGACCAGATCCAGGCACTGACCACGGAAGAAGTGGCGGCCCTGACCACGGCACAGATCGCCGCACTGACGACCAATCCGGACCAGTTCCTGGGCCTGAACACCGCCTCCATCGTGGCCATGGGCTCGGCCCAGGTCGCGGCCCTGGGCTCGGCCCAGGTGGCCAACCTCGGCACGGCACAGATTGCCGCGATCGAAACAGCCGATCTGCGCGCCCTGAGCACGGCCGCGGTGCGCAGCCTGGGCTCGGCCCAGCTTGATGCACTGACCACCGACCAGCTGCAGGCGCTGAGCTCGGCCCAGATCCTGGCACTGTCCACCGGCCAGATCAGCGGCATGAACACCGCCGACCTGGGCACCTTGACGACCGACCAGTTCGCCCGCCTGAGCACCGCTCAAGTGGTTGGGCTGAGCACCGAGCAGGTGCAGAACCTCGGCACCGACGACCTCAATGCCCTGGGCACCGGCCAGTTCGCCGCGCTGACCTCCACCCAGACGGCCGCGCTGAGCACGGCCCAGATCTCGACCCTTGAGACGGCCGATCTGCGTGCCATCAGCACCGCGGCACTGCGCGGCCTGAGCTCCGACCAGATCAAGGCGATGAGCACCGAAGAGGTGGCCGCCCTGACCACGGCGCAGGTCAATTCGCTGACCAGCGACCAGGTCGGCGGCCTCGAGACGGCTGACATCGTCGCGATGGGCTCGGCCCAGGTCGGTGCGCTCACCTCGGCACAGATAAGCAACTTCTCGACCGCGCAGATCGCTGCCATCGAGACCGCGGACCTGCGCTCGATGAGCACCGCCGCCGTGCGCGCCCTGAGCTCGGATCAGATGGATGCCCTGACGTCCGATCAGCTGCAGGCCTTGAACTCCGCCCAGATCACCGCACTGTCCACGGCGCAGGTCAGCGACCTGAGCACGGCCGATCTGAACATGCTGACGACTGACCAGTTCGCCCGCCTGACCACAGCCCAGGTGGCCGCACTGGACAGCGCACAGATCCAGAACCTGAGCACCGAGGACCTGAATGCGCTGGGCGTGACGCAGTTCGCTGCGCTGACCTCGACGCAGACCGCGGCCCTGAGCACGGCCCAGATCTCGACCCTGGAGACGGCCGATCTGCGCGCCATCAGCACGGCAGCCCTGCGCGCCTTCAGCTCCGACCAGATCGCCGCGATGGAGACCGATGCCATCGCAGCGCTGACCACCGCTCAGATCAACTCGCTGAGCAGCGACCAGCTGCCGGGCCTTGCCACAGCCGATATCGTGGCGCTGGGCTCGGCCCAGGTGGCCTCGCTGAGCTCGGCGCAGATCGGCAACTTCTCGACCGCGCAGATCGCTGCCATCGAGACCGCCGACCTGCGTTCGCTGAGCACGGCCGCCGTGCGCAGCCTCAGCTCCGATCAGCTCGACGGCATGGGCTCCGATCAGCTGCAGGCCCTGAGCTCGGCACAGATCACCGCGCTGTCCACGGCGCAGATCAATGGGCTGAGCACCGGTGACCTGAACACGCTGGGTTCGGAGCAGTTCGCCACCCTGGCCAGCGGCCAGATCGCCGGCTTCAGCACCCTGCAGATCGCCTCGCTGGACACGGTTGACCTGGTGGCACTGAGCACACAGCACTTCGCTGCACTCAACACCGCCCAGGTCGTGGCCATCACCACGGCACAGATCTCGGCCATCGACACCCAAGACCTGCGGGCCCTGGCATCGACCTCGCTGCGCGCGCTGACCGACGAGCAACTGGCCGAACTGACGACCACCCAGCTGACCTCGCTGGCCGGCCAGGTCAATTCGCTGACCACGGCGCAGATCTCGGGTCTGGCCACCGAAGACCTGAACGCGTTCACGAACTCGCAGTTCGCCTTCATGACGACGGCCCAGGTGCAGAGCCTGACGACGACGCAGATCGCCAACCTGGAGACCGCCGACCTGGCAGCCTTCAACTCGGCCGGCATCGCGGCGCTGACCACCGAGCAGTGGACCTCGATCACCACCGACCAGATCTCGGCCCTCACGGCGAATCAGATCATCAATATGACCACCGCGCAGGCGGCCGCGATCACGACGGAACAGATCGTCGGCCTGACGACCCAGCAGGTGGTCGCGCTGGAGACCCGAGACATCGCCTCGATGACGATGACCCAGGTCAACGCCTTCGAGAACGAGGACGTCCAGGCCATGAGCTCCAACCAGCTCGCGGCCCTGTTCTCGGTCACTCCCATCGTGCTGGACCTGGATGGCAACGGCATCCAGACCACGGCCGCGGCCCAGGGCGTGAACTTCGACCTGACCGGCACCGGCAATGTCAGCAAGGTGGGCTGGACGGGCGGTGGCGATGGCCTGCTGGTGATGGACCGTAACCATGACGGCGTCATCAACAATGGCTCAGAGCTGTTCGGCGTGGGTACGATACTGGCCAATGGCAAGCATGCCGCCAACGGCTATATGGCCATGGCCGAGATGGATGCCAACCACGACGGCAAGCTGAGCGCCCTCGACACCGGCTTCAGCGACCTGCGCGTCTGGGTTGACGCCAACCGCGACGGCAAGACGGACGCAGGCGAGCTGAAGCTGCTGACCGAGTACAGCATCCAGGATCTGAGCCTGGATGCGACCAAGGGCACCGAAGTCGACAACGGCAACCTCCTGGGCCTGGTCTCCAGCTACACCACGACCGATGGCACGCAGCATGCAATGGCCGACGTCTGGTTCAGCAAGGACAAGGCCACCGAGGCGGCCAGCGATGTCAAGCTGTCCGACCTGCTGGCGGCACCGACGGCCGACGTGCTGCACGGTGGAGCCAGCCCGGCGGCCACGACACCGGCACCGACCAGCCACGCGGTTGACAATCTGTTCCTGGCCCAGCGCCGACTTGACGAGGACGACAACAAGCACCTGCCGCTGATCTGAGTCCTGCTTGTCTGAGATCCCGGGATGCACGGGCTCGTGACCATCGGCCCGCCGCTTCACTGTGGCGGGCCGATGGCTGATCGCAACGAGGTCTGCCGGCTCCATAGCTCCATGCCCCAAGCCGCCATGAATTCATCGCAAGGGCGTCCATCACCACGGCGCGCCGGAGCGCAGCCATGCTAGGTTGGCTGAGCAAGAAGCTGCTGACCCTGTTCAGCTCCGCGCCCCAGCCCGACCCGCTGGCCATCAGCGATGCCGAGGCGGCTGCGCTGACCTCGGCGCAGATTGCGGCCATGAGCACGCAGCAGCTGAACGCACTGAGCACGGGGCAGTTCAACAACCTGACGAGTGCCCAGGTGCCGGGCATCACGACGCTGCAGATGGCGGCCCTGCAGACCCAGGATCTGGCGGCGCTGACGACGTCCAATCTGCGCTCGCTGTCCACCGCCCATATCGTTGCGCTGACCGATGCGCAGACGCCGGCCCTGACCACCGATCAGGTCGCCAATCTGTCCACCGTGCAGATCAACAGGCTGGGCACCGGCGACCTCAATGCCCTGAGCACCACCCAGTTCGTCGCGCTGGTCAGCAACCAGGTTGCGGCGCTTTCCACCGCGCAGGTCCGCGCGCTGCAGACGGCCGACCTGGCGGCGCTGAACACCGAGGCGGTGAGCGGCCTGGGCACCGTGCAGATGGCGGCCCTGACCACGGCCGAGGCCGCGGCGCTGACCGGCGCGCAGCTGCAGGCGCTGAGCACCCGCGCGCTCGATGCCATGGGCAGCTCGCAATTCGCCGCGATGAGCAGCAGCCAGATTGCCGCGCTGACGACCGCGCAGGTCCGCCATCTGGAAACGGCCGACCTGCAGGCGCTGAGCACGGTGGCCCTGCGCGGCCTGGGCACCGATGACATGACCGCGCTCAGCACCGGCGCAATGATGGCGCTCAGCAGTCAGCAGATCGCTTCTCTGAATGGACTGCAGCTGGCCGCCCTGTCCTCCGCCCAGCTGGGCGCGATCGACAGCGCCGACATCACCGCGCTGTCGCCGGTGGCGCTGCGCGCGCTGCTGCCCGAGCAGCTCGACGGCCTCAAGGCGGGCCAGGTCGGCGCCCTGCGGGCCGCACAACTCAACAGCCTGAGCGCCGAGCAACTGCAGTCGCTGAGTACCGCCCAGGTCGCGGCACTGGCCACCGCCGAGTTGCCGGGCATGGCCGCGGTGCAGCTCAACGCGCTCGACCCGACCCAGTTCGCCGCCCTCACCAGCGCCCAGGCCTCGGTGCTGACGGCCGCGCAGCTGCGCACGATAGAGATGGAAGACCTGGCCGCCTTGCGCAGCGCAGCGATACGGGCGCTCAGCGCCGAAGCCATCGCCGCACTCAGCCTTGAGGCCATCGTCACGCTCAGCAGCGCCCAGATCTCCGCCCTCGGATCGGCCCAGATGAGCGCGCTGAGCGCCCAGCAGATCGGCGCCATCGAGCCTGCCGATCTGGCCGCCCTGAGCACCACCGCGCTGCGTGCGCTGAGCCCGGGGCAGATGCAGGGGCTGAGCGCCGATCAGATGATGACCTTGAGCACCCGCCAGGTCGCCTCGCTGGGCACCGATCAGGTGGCCTCGCTGAGCAACCAGGCGCTGAATGCCCTGAGCACCGGGCAGTTCGCCTCGCTGACCAGCGCCCAGGTGGCGGCGCTGACGCCGGCCCAGGTCGGCGGTCTGGAACCGGAGGACCTGGCCTCGCTGAGCACGGCGTCCATACGCCTGCTCAGCACCATGGCCATAGAGGCGCTTAGCGGCGACGCCATCATTGCCTTGAGCTCGCGCCAGTTCGCGGCGCTGAGTTCCAGCCAGATGGCGGCGCTGAATGCGCTGCAGATCGCCGCTATCGAGACCCAGGATCTGGCCGCGTTGAGTACCAATGCCATCCGCGGCCTGGCCCCCGCCCAGCTCAGCGGCCTGATACCCGAGCAAGTGGCGGCGCTGAGCACCCAGCAGGTGCTGGCGCTGAGCACCGTGCAGATCGCCGGTCTGGGCAACGAGGAACTGAATGCGCTGAGCACCCGCCAGTTCGCCTCGCTGGGCAGCGCCCAGGTGGCAGCGCTGACGACGGCGCAGATTCCGCTGATGGAGACGGCCGACCTGAACGCCATCAGCACCGTCGCGCTGCGTTCAATGAGTACGGCGGCCATTGCGGCGCTGACGCCCGAGGGCATTGCCGCGCTGAGCAGCAAGCAATTCGTCGCGCTGGGCTCGGCCCAGACGGCTGCGCTGAGTTCGGAGCAGATTGCCGCCATCGAGACCCAGGACATCGGCGCGCTGTCGGTAACCGCCTTTCGCGCCCTGTCACCGGCGCAGTTCGGCGGCCTGACGGTGGCCCAGATGGGTTCGCTGTCCACCGCCCAGGTCGCCACATTCACCAGCGAGCAACTCGGCGCTTTGGCCACCGAGACCTTGAACGCGCTGGGCACCCGCCAGTTCGCCGCGCTGACCAGCGCCCAGGTCTCGGGCTTCACCACCCAACAGATCCAGGCGCTGGAGTCGGCCGATCTGGCCGCCCTGAGCACCGGCGCCATCGGCAGCCTGAGCCTGGCCGCCGTACACGCGCTGGGCACCGACGCCATCATGGCCCTGACGACGCGGCAGTTCGGTGCCTTCAGCTCGGCGCAGGCGGCCTCGTTCAGCTCCGAGCAGCTGGGCGCCATCGAGACCCAGGATCTGGCCGCGCTGACGCCCTCGGCCCTGCGCTCGCTGAACCCCTCGCAAATTGCAGGTCTGAGCACCCAGCAGATGGCGGCGCTCACGCCTGCCCAGGTCTCGACCTTGACCACCGACCAGGTCGCCGCGCTGAGCACCGAGGACCTGAACGCCTTGGGCACGGCCCCCTTCCTGCGCCTGACCACCGCCCATATCGCGGCACTGAGCGTCGATCAGATCGGCCACCTGGCTACCGATCACTTCGCGGTGCTGAGCACCGGCCAGATATCCGCGCTGACCACTGCCCAGGCCCGCGCGCTGAGCACCGAGAACATCGTCGCGCTGACCACGCAGCAGGTGCCAGGCCTGGAGACGGCCGACATCGCGTCCATGGGCACACACCAGATTGCCGCCTTCGAGGGCGCCGAGGTGTCGGTGATGTCTGGGGCGCAGTTGGCCGCCTTTCTGCTGGCCACGCCGCTGATGCTGGACCTGGACGGCCATGGCATCAACACGCTGAGCGCCGCCCAGGGCGTGGACTTCGACCTGCATCACATCGGCCAGGCCGGCAGGTTCGGCTGGGTCGCACCAGGCGATGGCCTGCTGGTCATGGATCGCAATCACGATGGCAAGATCAACAACGGCAGCGAGCTGTTCGGTGGCGCAACCCTGCTGGCCGACGGCACGCGCGCCCACAACGGCTTCAGCGCGCTCGCGCAGCACGACGGCAATCACGACGGCAAGCTCAGTGCCGCCGATGCCGCCTTCAAGGATCTGCGCATCTGGGTCGACTCCAACCATGACGGCGTCACCGATGCCGGCGAGCTGAAGCTGCTGAGCGACTACCAGATTGTCTCGCTGGACCTGCATGCTCAGGCCGGCACGCAGACGGACAACGGCAATGTGCTGGGCCTGGTGTCCAGCTACGCCAGGGCCGATGGAAGCCAGCATGCGCTGGCCGATGTGTGGCTGGCCGGCCAGGCCCCCGAAGCGGCCAAGGCGGCGGCCACACCGGCCCTCAACGAGGTGCTGGCCGCCCCCAGCGGCAGCCTGCTGCCGGCCACACCGGGGCCGCACGAGCCTGCACCGGTGGCCGCTGGCGCGGAATCATCGCCCGCCGGGCTGCTGCATCCGGTGCTGGAGTTGCACCTGTGGCGCGATGACCGCCACCACTGGATGACGATGATCTAGGCGAATGCCTGCGCGATCACGTCGCGGATATCGCGCTTCTTGATCGCGTCGTAGCCCGCCTGTGCATAGGCCGCGCGGGCCGCGTCGTCTTCCACCAGGGCCTGGCAGGTGGCCAGGATGTCCGGGGTCTTGACGAAGCGCAGCACGCCGTGCAGATCGGGCTCGATCTCCAGCTCCTCGGTGTAGTCGCACACCACGGCCTTGCGGTTTGCCATCAGATAGGACACGCGCACGATCTCGAACAGATTGCCGCGCGAGAAGTTGACGACGACCTTGGAGCGGGCGATGAACTCGTCCCGCTGCTTGCCCCAGACATTGCACAGCGTCATCACCGAGAGGCCGGTCAGGTCGCGGCGCAGGGCCGCGATCTTGTGCAGGGACTCCGAGCGGTCCGGCGTGATATTGCCGTAGTACAGCACGTCGATGTCCTGCTCGACGGCGGCCGGCACCTTCTCGAGATTCGGCGCATAGGCGGTCTTGGCATAGAAGGCCGGGCGGCGCGGCTGCAGCGAATTCCAGGTCGCGACGTTGCCCTCGGCATAGTCCCAGAGCCAGTATTTGCGCGCCACATACTCGGCCGCCGTGCCGGCCAGGTTCTGGCCCGCGTAGCGCTCCATATTGAAGAAGATGGTGTTCTCGGGGAAGCTGTCGATCAGCCCCAGCTGCAGCGGAATCTGGAAGCCGAACACGATGTTCACCGCCTCGGGGTCGAAGTGGTTCATGCGCCGGTCCACCTGATGGCCCAGGGCGGCAAAACCCCAGTGATAGGACTCCACCACCTCGTTGTAGGCGTCGAGAATGCCCACCTTCGGATAGAAGGGGTTGTACTGGACCAGGCAGACTTTCATGGCTTCTTTCTTGCGCCGCCACGCTCAGGCGGGCAGCAAATCCTGTGTGTGCGGCCGCACCAGATAGCGCTCGGCGCTCTGCACCAGCACCAGGCGGGCGTTGACGCTCTTGCAGTACTGGAAATCGACCAAGGTGTTCCAGACGAAATGGACCTGGCCGAAGAAGGCCGCCATCAGATCGGAAAAGCCGACGTCGAAGGAATAGCTGTCGCCGAAGATCACCACCGCTTCCTGGATCGGAGCGGCGGGGTTCTGCAGCACATAGTGGTTGCCGACATGGCGGCCCGTGGTGGCCATCAGGCGGTTGTCATAGACCATTGCTGAACGCCGTGGTATGGCGATCACGCTCTCGAAGCACTCCTCTTGGACGAACTTCAGGAGCAGGTCATGCCGCCACCAGCTGCGCGCCAGCGGCACATGCCTGAAATCGAACTCGCGCTCGGGCCAGACGGACTGCATCAGTTCGCAAAAGCCGAACCAGGCACCGCTGGCGCACCAATGGCTGTTGCCCCGAAAGGCCAGCTCGGCGCGCCAGGACTCGGCATGCAGGCGCTCGACCGGGTAGACCAGGCCCTGCGGTATGGCTTTCTGCATCTGCTGCACCGGACGGTCGGCCACCGCCTTGGGGGGAGGCACCGCGCCGCCGGCCGGCCAGCGTGCGCCGGGAAAGATGGACTGCTTCTCGGGCACGACCAGGTGCGCGAAATGCGCGCCTATGCTGTGTGCCGCAGTCAGCCGCCGCTCGAAGGCGGCCTGCCATTGCTGCAGACCGTCGGGGGCCAGTTGCATCTGGCCCAGGTACTGCTGCTCCCAGGCGTTGTTGCCATTGGCGATGTACTGCCAGCCGTCAACACCGGCGATGGCCACTTCGTCGCGAGACAGGCTGCCCACCGGCTGGCCGTACTGCGCGGCCAGGCGCTGGTGGTTGGCCTGCGCCAGCTCGCGCTCGATGGCCAGAAAGTCGTCGAGTCTGCTCATCGTTCAGCCCGCCAAGGCGTGCAGCGGCCGGCGCGCGGCGGCGCCGCTATACACCTGCCACAGCGCCAGGAAATCGTTCTCAGCAGAGGCATCGCCGCCCGCCAGCGCCGGCATCACAGCGTTCAGCTCGGCCAGATCGGCCTCCTGGCCATAACGTTGCGGAATCAGCGGGCACAGCGCGGCCAGCACGTTGTTGCACTGCTCGGGGGTCAGTTGCTCCAGCCGGCGCCCTGCGATGGCCAGGGCCACATAGGCCAGATGGGCCAGCTTCATCGGCCGCCCCATCGGGTCGGCCGAATGCTGCTCACCGCTGGTGCGGAAATAGCCCAGGTGGTCGTTGATATAGCCCACCGGCCCGTGCAGGCTGGCCTTCAGAAAGGCGCCCAGGTCTTCGAGGCCGGTGAAGCAGATGCCGTCCAGGCTGGGGTCGTCCAGCTCTGCGGCCATGCCGGCGCGGAAGGTGGCATTGGAAAACTCGCCCAGCCAGTTGGCGCTCATGCCGGCCGTCTGGTTGAACAACAGCTGCGACTTCAGGCCCAAGAGGCGCTGCGGATGCGTGGCCACGGCCGCGGGCACCGGCAGATCGCGTATCGGCTGGCCGGACTCCAGCGCCGTCCAGCGCCGGCTGACGGCGCAGTGCACGGCGCCGCTGCTGTGCGCCTGCAGATGGCGCTCGTAGAAGCTGGGGTACGGGATGTCGTCGTCCAGCAGCAGATGGAACAGCTCGGTGGGCTGCTCGCCGAACAGCTGCAGCAGGCGGCGGAAATTGTTGTAAGCGCCGCTGCGCGGGCCGGGCAGCACGGTCACGTTCAGGTCGGCGATGGCGCGTTTGATCGCCTCGTCGGCCAGCATGGCCACAAAGGCCTGGTCGGGGCTGTCGTCCGAGATGATGACGCGCGCCGGCTTGACGGTCTGGTGGCGCAGCGCCGTCAGCAGCTCGATCAGGTACTTGGGCTTGTAGGCCGGAACCAGGGTGGTGAATTGCATGGCGCTGGCGGTGTCAGCTCAGCGTGGCGCGGATGACGCGGGCCACCTGGGCCACGTCGTCGGCCGTCATATAGGGCGCGATCGGCAGGCTCAGCACCCGCTCGGCCAGGCGCTCGGCAATCGGCAGTGCCGGCCAGGTCTGGCCGGCATAGGCCTGCTGGCGATGGCAGGCGATCGGGTAATGCACCAGATGGCCGATCTGCGCCTGCGTCAGCGCCGCCTGCAGGTCGGCGCGCCGGTCGGTGCCTATGACGAACAGATGCCATACCGGCTCGGCACCATCGGCCACAGCGGGCAGGTCCAGCGGCAGGCCGCGCAGCGCTTCGAGGTAAAAGCCCGCGACACGGCGGCGCGCCTCGTTCTCGGCATCCAGCGCCGGCAGTTTGGCGCGCAGCATCGCGGCCTGGATCTCGTCCAGCCGCGAATTCACGCCGGCCATCTGATGGTGGTATTTGATGCTGGCGCCGTAGTTGCGCAGCATGCGCAGCTTGGCGGCCAGGGCGTCGTCATTGGTGGTGATGGCGCCGCCATCACCCAGCGCGCCGAGGTTTTTTCCCGGATAGAAGCTGAAGCCGGCGGCATCGGCCAGGCCACCGGTGCGGCGGCCTTGGAAGCGCGCGCCATGGGCCTGTGCGGCGTCCTCGATGACCTTCAGGCCATGGCGGCGGGCGATGTCCATGATGGCCGACATCTCGGCCGGCTGGCCGTACAGATGGACCGGCATGATGGCCTTGGTTCGCGAGGTGATCGCGGCCTCGATCAGCGCCGGATCGATATTGTGGGTGGCCGGATTGGGCTCCACCGGCACCGGCGTCGCGCCGGCCTGGCTGACGGCCAGCCAGGTGGCGATGAAGGTGTTGGACGGCACGATCACCTCGTCGCCGGAGCCGATGTCATAGGCGCGCAGTATCAGGTGCAGGGCATCCAGCCCGTTGGCCACGGCGATGCAGTGCCTGACCTCGCAATAGGCCGCGTACTCGCGCTCGAAGGCCGCGCACTCGTCGCCGAGGATGTACCAGCCCGAGTCCAGCACGCGGTTCACCGCCGCGCGGATGGCCTCATCATGAGCCGCGTTGACCCTCTTCAGGTCTAGAAAGGGCAGGCTCATTTGCTCCACCTCGCCAGCATGAACTCGGCATAGTCGCGGTAGTAGTCGGTCTCCTCGTACTTGGTCGAGGCCAGCACCATGCAGACGGCGCCGGACGAGAAATTGTCCAGCTCGCGCCAGATCATCGGGCAGACGTAGAGGCCGTTGTAGCTGCGGTTCAGGTGCACCCGCTTCTTGTCCTTGCCGTCGTCCAGCACCACGTCGAAGCTGCCCGACATCGCGACGATGAACTGGTGCAGCTGCTTGTGCGCGTGGCCGCCCCGCTCGGAGCCGCCGGGCACGTCGTACAGGTAGTAGACGCGCTGGATGTCGAAAGGCACGTGGACACCACCCTCAATGAAGGTCAGGTTCCCCCGCGGATCTTGAATCTTGGGCAGATCGAGGATCTGGCAGCGATCAATGGACATGGCACACCCTGTAGCTTTTGCCTCTGATTGTGGCCGCAGCGGCGGCCTGGCAATAGCAGAATAGCCGGCTTTCAGCGTCGCATCTTCTTGAACCGGGCGGAGTAGATCTCCTGGTCCAGCAACTCCACCTTGGCCGGCACCTTGAAGGCCGCCAGCTTGGCCAGGCAGGCCTTGCGCAGGCGCAGGCGCAGCGCGTCGGCCGCCTCGGGCTCATGCACCACCACCTTGGCCACGACGATCTGGCCCAGCAGCGCGTGCTTCTCGCCGACCACCACCACGTCGGCGATATTGGGCTGGGCCAGAATCACGTCCTCGACCTCGGCCGGATAGACCTTCTGGCCGCCGACATTGATCAAGTCGGTGATGCGGCCCAGGATGCGGAAATAGTCGCCATCGACCTCGACCCGGTCCTGGGTGTTGAACCAGCCCTCGGCGTCGAAGCCCGAGGGGGCGTTCAGATAGCCGATCATCCGGTAGTCCGACCGTATCCACAGAATGCCGTCACGCACCTGGGTCTCGAAACCCGAGCCGCCGATGCGCACCCACAGCGACCCATCGGGCCGCGACTGCGAGCGCAGCACACCGACCTCGGACAGGCCATAGGTCTGCTGCAGCTCGACACCCGGAAAGCGCGCGCGGATGCGGTCCAGCGTCGCCTGCGGCATCGTCTCGGTGCCGTAGGTGATGCGCTTGAGCGACGTCAGGTCGTAGCGCTGCGACAGATCGGTGGCGGCCAAGAGGGTCAGAAAGGACGGCGTGGTCGGCAGCAGCTCGACCTTGAAGTCCTGTATCGCCTGGCAGATGGTGGCGATGGCGCGGTTCTCGGCCGTGACCACGGTGCCCAGGCTGGCCGTGATCGCCAGGATGGTGTTGATGCCGCCGAAATGGTCCAGCATCAGGAACGGGATCGCCACGATGGGCGTTCGAGCGACCAGGAACTTGTCCATCACCCGCTCGAAGTCGTGCAGCATGCCCTTGGGCTTGCCGGTCGAGCCCGACGAGAACAGCACCAGGCCGGCCTTGCCGGTGGCTCGGAACTCGGCCAGCATAGGATTCGGCGCCGGAATCGAGCGCGGCTCCAAAGTCCAGCTCAGGCCATCGGGCGCGAAATCAATCGCATGGTCGCAGCCGGAGATGGACAGCGCCTCGCCCTCCTCGATCACCGAGCCGCGCGTCATCGGCACGACTATTGCTCTCAGCGAGGCCAGTGCCAAGATCATGCAGAACACATCGGGCGCATAGTCGGCCAGGATGACGACGGTCTGGCCCGGCTGCACGCCGCGTGTCTTCAGTTCGCCGGTGAAGCGGGCGATCGTCTCGGAGACTTCGCCGTAGGTGGTGATGCGGCCCTTGTGAACGAAGGCCTTCAGCCCGGGGTCGGCTTTTGCGAAGCGCTCAAGCAGCCAGTCCATGGTCAATGTCCCCGTTGAACGAGTTGAAGGTTGAGGCGGCAGGAACGAGGGCGCGCCGGCCGCTGCGGGCTGAAGCATCGTCCGGCCCTGGACGGACCGGACTTCGGCTTCTCTATGCCCGCTGCGACCGGCACACCCTCGTTCCTGCTGCAACGGGTGAGCAGTCTCGCCAACTCGCAAGATTCGCGCTCTATGCGGGGGTGGCGGCCACCAGCGGTTCCGCAGAGGGGATGGGGGGCCGGCCACGGCGGGCATAAAGAAGTTGAAGGCCGGTCCGAAGGGACTGGCCAAAACTTCAGCCCGTCGTGGCCGGCCCTCCGTCCCCTCTGCTGCCAAATCGCAGCAACACCGCCATCCATCGACGAACCGAGCAACTTCACCTCAACCCGCAAGCTGCTCTTCGAGCACAAGCGCGAGCAGCTTGTACGAGGTCGCGTTGCCCGCGTCTTCGTCGGGGATGGAGACGCCAAAGCTCTCCTCCAGAGCCAGCACCAGATTCATCTGCTTCAGCGAGTCCCAGCCCGGCACATTGTCCATGCTGGAGTCATCGTTCAGGCTGGCCTCATCGACCTCCAGCACCGACGCCATCACCTTTTTTACCAAGCCACGATCAAGCATTGCGCAACTCCACCCAAGCACTCTCGGCCAGCTGGAGGTTTGCCAGCGGCGCTTCGTATGAACGACTGCCGTCGTCCGCCTCATTGGTCCGGGTCAAGCCCAGCCTGTCATAGAAGTCTGCCACGAGCGCGTTCTTGGCGGTCTTGCGATAAGAGGCTCGCAGGCGCTGCTTTCCCCGTGCCAGTGCATCGGCCACCACGGCGCGCCAGATCGCGAACTCGACGCCGCGGCCTATCACCCGGCAGCTCATCAGGAAGCTGTGGACCACGGTGTCGCTGCCCTCATCGACGGTGATCAGCACGCCGGTCAGGCCGTGCTCGGCCAGGCGGTCGCTGACCGAGAAGGAATAGACGGTGGCGTCCGCCCGCTCCATCAGTGCGGCCACATCGCCGGCCTGCAGCCTCGTAGTCGTCAGATTGAACTGGTTGGACTTGCCAATCAGCTCGGTAATGCGTGCGACCTGGCTGCTGGCGTCGCGCTGCAGGCTGATGCTCAGGGCCAGCGAGCGCAGGTACTCCTCCTGGCTGCCGAAGCTGGCCTGCAGCTGTGCGGCCTCGGCCAGGCTTTTGTACTGCTGCGTCTTCGAGCGGCTTTCGGCGCTGACGCCGCCGGCCAGGAACAGCGGCATCACCTGTTCGCGCACCAGGGCCGGATAGTCGTGCAGCACCTTGGGCACCTGAAACACCGTCACCTGGGGCAGCTGCTCGCGCACCGCCTCGATCTCGAAGGCCGAGTCGTCGATGAAGACAAAGCTGTCCAGGCCCAGATTCAGCTCGGCCGCCAGCGCGCGCAGATTGCTGGGCTTGTCGTCCCAGTTGACGCGGCGGGCGACGATGTGTCCGTCCTTGAGCGCCATGGCTGGATGCTCGCGCATCAGCTCCTCGACATCGGCCGCGTTGTTCTTGCTGTTCAGGCACAGCAGCACGCCCTGGGCCTCGAGCGCCTTGAACTGCTGCTGCACGGTCCAGAACACATTGCCGGGGAAGCTGTAGGGGTCCAGCTTGACGCCATCGACACCGTCTTCGCCAATGATGCCGCCCCACAGCGTGTTGTCGCCGTCCAGCACCAGCACCTTGTGGAAGACGCTGCCGAACTGGCGCGTCGCCAGCGCCACCTCGCGGGCCAGCTGGTCGATGAAGGCGGCTGTGTACGGCGCCTTGGCGCGAAGATAAAAGCGTGCGTCGAAGGCCTGACGGGTGCCGATACGGGCCAGCAGGCCGGCCGTCTCCAGCAGCCGCGTGTTGGCATGAGCCGCCGCGGCGTCGGCCAGACCGGCGTTGAAGGCCTCCATCCCCTGCTGCTGCGGGCTGCCCTGCGCCACCTGCGGGTTCCACAGGTGTGCACCGAATAGCAAGACCTGGCCCACGCCTGCGGCAGACTGCAGCGCCAGCCGCAGACGGCTCAGATAGTCGGCCTGCGCCGCCTGGCGGGTGGCCGCGTCGAGCGTTTCGAGCTGGGTCTCCCAGGCGGGCTGCAGATTGTCAAAGAACGGCAGGATCAGCAGCAGGTCTACGCCGGCCTGCGCATGGGCCTGCACATCGCCGACCAGATCGTCGTAATTGCCCTTGGCCACCTCCAGCCGCACACCGGCCAGATAGGCGTGGCGGCGCAGGTAGTTGGCCAGCAGATCGACGGTGACGTTGGCGGCGATGCCGACCTTCAGCGTGCGAAAGGTGGTCGCGCTCTGATCCAGGGCTTTCAGCGCGCCCAGCACCTCGACCATGGCGGCGTCGGTCCGCGCCAGCACCGCCAATGCATCCTTGCCTACGTTCACCACGCCATCGACCCCCCGCCATTGACGCGCAGGTTCTGGCCGGTGATGTAGGCCGCCTGTTCGGAGGCCAGGAAGGCCACAGCACCTGCAGTGTCCTCCGGCTCGGCCAGGCGCCTCAGCGGGGTCTGCCGCGCCACCATCAGCTGCTGCTTCTCTGAGACATTCGAGATGAAGGCGGTATTGGTCATGCCCGGCGAGACCAGATTGACGGTGATGTTGTGCGGGCCCAGCTCGGCCGCCAGATAGCGGGTCAAGGTGGACAGCGCGCCCTTGGCGATCGCATAGGCCGTCCAGCCCGCCACCGGCGTGCCGTCCCAGCTCTGCGAGCCCAGCGAGATGATGCGGCCACCGCCGGCGGCCACCATCGCCGGCTTGCAGGCCTGGATCATCAGCAGCGCGCTCTTCAGCTGCACGTCCAGCTGCTGCTGCACCTCGCTCCAGGCAAGATCATCGACCTGGCGCGCGACGATGCGCGGCGAGGCCGCATTGACCAGCACGGTGACGCCGCCAAACTGGGCCAGCGCCTGCTGCGCCAGCTTCTGCGCACCGGCCTCGGTGGATACATCGGCCTGCACGGCCACGGCCCGGCCACCCGATTCCTTGAGCTTGGCCACCAAGGCCTGGGCCCGCTCCTGGCCTGAGTGGTAGTTCACGACAACGGCAAAGCCATCCGCCACCAGCTTCTCGCAGATCACCCGGCCTATGCCGCCAGCACCGCCGGTGACGATGGCCACCTTCAGCTTTGCCTCGGCCGCCACCACCTTGGGCTTGGGCGGCTCCAGCAGCTTGACCTTGCCGCCGCCACTCAGCACCACCTGGCCATGCTGATTGGTGATGCGGGTATCCAGCTCCAGCAGGCGGTCGCGGGCGTGCTTCTTCAGCACCGTACAGGTGACGGTCAGCGTGTCGCCCAGGCGCACCGGCAGATTGAAATCCATCGCCTGAGACACCCACAAGGCACCCGGCCCGGGCAGCTTGGTGCCTATCACCGTCGAGATGAAGGAGGCCCCCAGCATGCCGTGGACGACGATTTCCTTGAACGAGGTCTCGGCCGCGTAATCGGCATCGACGTGCAGCGGATTGTCGTCGCCGGTCAACTCGACGAAGCGACGGATGTCGGCCTCGGTGATCTGCTTGACCAGCGATTGCTGGTCGCCCTCTTTCACCGCATCGAAATCGGCAAACACGCTCATCGCGGCACTCCCAATGTCCAGCGCCACACGCTGGCCGCAAAGTTGAATCCGGCACCCACGCCGGCCAGCGCCACCATATCGCCATTCTTGATGTGCCCCGCTCGCACAGCCTCGCTCAGCGCAATCGCCAGTGAGGCCGAGCCGCTGTTGCCGACCGTCGCCACATTGGTGTAGGTCTTTTCCAGCCCCAGCCCCATCTTGCGCACCAGGTATTCGATCAGCCGCAGATTGGCCTGGTGGAAGACCATGAAGTCCAGCGCCTTGACGTCGATCTCGGCCTTGGCGCAGGCCTTGCGGATGGTGGGCGGCAGATGGGTGATGGCCTGCTTCCAGGTGGCGATGCCATTCATCTCCATCAGATCGACGGCCGCATCGAAGGGCCGGCCGTTGTTCGGGAAGGCGGCGCCGCCGCCGCGCAGCCGCACCGCCTCGTAGTTCGACGGATCGGTGTGAAAGGCCGAGGCCTGTATGCCCTGCCCCGGCTCGGCCGGGCCCAGCACCGCGGCACCGGCGCCGTCGCTGAGATAGATGGCGGTGTTGGCATCGGTGCGGTCGATATAGCGCGAGCAGAACTCGACGCCGACGACCAGCGCGTAGCCCACCGTCGTGTCGACACGCATCCGGTCCGAGGCGCTGGTCAGTCCGGCGACGAAGCCCGAGCAATTGGCCTGCAGGTCATAGATCTGCGCGTTCCTGGCGCCCAGCTGCTGCGCCACCTTGGCCGACAGCGGCGGGAACTGATAGTCGCCCGAAAAGGTGCAGCAGATGATCATGCCCAGCTGCTCAGCGCTGACGCCGGCCATCTCCAGCGCCTGCTGCGCCGCGGCCACCGAGTAGCCCCAGGCGGTGTCGTCGGGGGCGGCGATGTAGCGGCGCTCGATGCCGGTTTTCTCGACGATCCACTCGGGCGTCACGTCCAGATTCCGGCACAGGCTTTCGTTGTCCTCGAACCGGGCCGGAAGGTGGTGACCGACGCCGATGATGGAGACGGCAGGCAGATGGGGATTCAAGACTGTCATGAGCTCGTATTTCAGGCAGGCATGGCAGCCGACATGAAGGCACGCAGCGCCTCGTTGCCGGCATGGATTTCGTCAATGGTGGCCGTGCTGCCGTGACCGGGCAGCACCAGCACGTCGCCAGCGATCCAGCCGAACAGCTGGCGCAGCGAGGCGCGCAGCTGGTCATGGTCTTCGCCGGGCAGCTTGGACAGGGCGGTGCGGCGTGCATACAGCGAGTCGCCTGAGAACAGCAGGCCGTCCACCGCAATGCCGGCACTGCCCGGCGTGTGGCCGGGCAAGGCATGGAAGGTGAAGCGCCGGCCTATGGCTTCGACCACGGCGCCGTCATCCGGCAGCAAGGTGAACTCGGGCAGCGCGATGCGGGCCTTCAGCTTGAAGGCCGCCATCATGAAGTTGGACAGCTTGGCCAGCTTCAGGTCGGCGCTCCGCAGATAGACCGGGATGCCGAAGCGCTGCTGCAGCACGGCCGTGCCGCCGACATGGTCGAAGTGACCGTGGGTGCAGAGCACGGCGACGGGCGTCCAACCGCTGTCGGCAATCGCCGCCGCCACGCGCTCGTGGTCCAGACCCGGATCAACGACGACGCAGGCGCCGCTCTGTTGCGCATCGGCCAGCAGATAGGTGTTCGAATGCAGATCGGTGTTGGTGATGCGGCGCAGCGCGCCGTTCAGCAGCAGTTCGACCGCTTCCGTCTTCATTGCGCTTGCCTCAACTTGCGTCGCGTCACACACGACACATTCGATGTGTGGCGGCAGGGACGAGGGCGCGCCGGCCGCTGCGGGCTGAAGCATCGTCCGGCCCTGAACGGACCGGACTTCGGCTTCTTCATGCCCGCTGCGGCCGGCACGCCCTCATCCCTGCTGCAGAGGTTGTGCCAGCGGCCACCAGCGTCTCCGCAGAGGGGGTGGGGGGCCGGCCATGGCGGGCATAAAGAAGCTGGAGGTCGGGCCGAAGGGACCGGCCCAAGCTTCAGCCCGCAGTGGCCGGCCCCACGCCGCCTCTGCCACCCCATCGCAGAAACACCGAAACCCGTATTCATCTCAGTTGACCCCGCCAAGGAACACTGTCTGCGCGGTGATATAGCCGCTGCGTTCCGAAGCAAAGAAGTCCACCACATTGAAGATATCCTCCGCCGTCGCATAGCGGGGCAACGGCAGGCCGGCAATCACCTCGTCGATCTTGTCCTTCGGCAGTTGGCCCAGCATGTCCGTCTCGATCGCGGTGATGCCCAAGGTGTTGCAGGTGATGTTCAGTGCCGCGAACTCCTTGGCCATCACATTGGCCAGGGTGGCGATGGCGGCCTTGGTGGCGGCGTAGATCGAGTCGCCCATCGGTTCCAGGCTGGCAGCCATCGATCCGATGTTGATGATGCGGCCCCATTTGCTCTTGCGCATCAGCTTGGCCGCCTCGCGGGAGACCAGGAAGGTGCCCAGGATGTTGGCGTCCAGCATGCCCTTGGCCGCGCCGGCCGGCATGATCATCGCGTACTGCGAGGTCAGGACGGCGGCGTTGTTGATGACAATGTCCACCCGGCCGAACTGCTTGCGCACCTGCTCGAAGCCGCGCGCCACCGACTCGGGATCACCCACATCGACGGCCAGCGGCGTGTAGCCCGGCAGCTGGGCCTCGTCATCCTCATGGCGGCTGAAGCCTATGACCTGGGCGCCCTGATTCAGGAAATGCTCGGCCAGCAAGCGGCCGACGCCGCGGCGCGCGCCGGTCACCAGGACGATCTTCCCTTCATATTTCATCAGGCCAGCAGTTCCAGGATGTAGGTTTTCAGGGCGCCGACGTCGGTGAATGGCACCGGGTCGCGGCTCATCGCCTTGTCATCGGTCAGGCTGATGGTCTTGCCGAACTGGTCGGACACCGAGGTCTCCAGATCGACGATCACCGACACCAGGGACAGCGAATCCAGCGCCGAGCCCTCGCCGAACAGGCAGGTGTCAGGGCCTATCGCGATCTGCTCGTCCGGGCCGCGCTCCTCGTTCAAGGTGCGCAGGGCCTGGTAGATCGATTCCAGCACGGCGGCTTCTTGGGTGTTGCTGCTCATCTGTGTTCCTCAGTTCTTGTTCAGGTTCTTGTCGCGCGGGCGCCCGGCGGCAATCAGCGAATTCATTCTCGGCAGAGCCTGGGCCCGGTACTCGTCCTCCAGCATGCCGAACAGTACCGCGTCCTGGTAGTGACCATTGATGAAGTAGTGGCGGCGCAGGCGCCCCTCCTCCTTCATGCCAAGAAACTTCTGCCATTTCATCATCAGCAGATTGTCGGACGCGATGGTACCGAAGACGCGCAGCAGGCCCAGCTCGTCGAACACCAGTTGATAGACCAGCTTCATCGCCTCGACGGCGGCCGGAATGCCGCGCACGGCCTCCTCGTCGCCGATCAGGAAGCGGCCGGGCTCGCAATGGCGGTGCAAGGTGTCGATGCCGCTGACCGAGACCATGCCCACCGGCCGGCCGTCCTTCAAGGCGATGATGAAGTTGTATTCGGCCGTCGGCCGCGAGGCGATCCAGGCCGCCTGCTGTTCGACCGTGGCCGCGCCGCGGTTCAGATTGGCGGCGCGCTCGCCCTGGCGCCAGGCAAAGGTCAGGGCCGCGTGCTCGGGTGTCAGCGGAATCAGATCGACGAACTCACCGTGCAGGGTAATGGCGGGCATGGTTCTCAGCCCTTCGGCGTAAGCACCATGGCCAGCGCCGAGGGCACCGGCAGGCCCGGCTTGGCCGGCACGTAGGCATTGGCGAAGAAGCAGTGTTCCAGATGCAGGCCGGCGGCCTCCACCTGGTCCAGCACCTGTTGCGGGTGGCTGTAGAGATAGATGTGGTCGGCGTGCGCCGCATTCAGCGCGGCGGTGACGAAGAGCTTGCCGTCGGGCGCGCACAGGCCCTTCAGGCCCTTGAGCAGGGCCACCGGGTCTTCCAGATGCTCCAGCACCTCGACACAGACCACGGCACGGAAGCGCTGCGCGCTGGGCTCCTCGATCACGTTCTGCTTGCGCGCCTGGTAGCGTTCGGCAAAGCCGAAGCTGGCCACATGGGCGGCAGTGAATTCCAGCGACAGCGGGCTGATGTCGAAACCGACGCCGCGCAACTCGGGCAGATGCTGCAGGGCCAGCCGCGAATAGATGCCGGTGCCAACGCCGACCTCGGCGAACTCGGTCACCCCTTGGCGCTGCAGCCAGGGCAGAAAGAAGCCCTTGAAGTATTCGATCTGCTGGTAGTGGTGCGTCCACAGATAGTGCGACAGCAGCAGGCCCGGCAGGTACTGGCGGCGCATGTAGTCGTCGTTGTAATAGACCTCGGCGGCGGCCTCGGCATAGGTCTTGGCCGGGTAGCTCAGGTCCTGCTCGAAGCGCTTTTGCCGACGCATCGAGTCCATCACGAAGGCGCCATAGCCCTTGACGGCATCGAGCAGGGCCGCGTCGCTGCCATAGAAACGCTGCAGCATCGCCGCGAAGTCGTCCTCCCAGGCCGGGCCGAACTCGGCTGCGGCGCGCTTGACGCTGTCACGCGCAAAGCGGGCCGAGCCCTCCATCAGCGTCAACAGCTTGCCCAAGGTCTCTTGGCTTGAGGACATGCGTATTCCCATGGTTTCCATCCCTCAAGTAGAACCCAAACCGGCCGAGGGTAAATCGCCAAGTACCGGTGGGTAGGCCGCTATTTGTGAAGCGCGCGCTGCGTGATACGCTGGCCGCGCTTCAAAACGATTGCAAGAGGCAGGCATGCGCAATATCGAGAGCAAGGAAGACCATCTCGCCGTCGTCGCCAAATATGCCGAGAAGCTGCGGCTGGCGCAGGCCAAATACATCGACCTCAAGCACGAGCTCGTAGCGCTCGAACGGGCCATGGACGCCAAGCCGCCAGCCGCAGCATCGGCGGACGAAATCCAAGCCTACAAGGGCCTGCAGAAACGCGCCCAATACTCGCTCAAGCTCGCGGCCAATTTTGTCTCCGAGTACGACGAGCTGTTCGCCATGGCGGCCAAAACCGTGAAACTGGGCCGATAGGAAGCGCCATGAACATCGAATCTATCAAAGCGCAGACCAAGGCCATGCTTGAGCTGGAAAAGTATGTGCCCGGGATGGAGAGAAAGCGCAGTCGCTTGCTCGAAGAAGTGAAGGCGGGCAACAAGGACGCGATCGACGAACTGGAAAGAGATGTCCTCTACCTGGAGAATCTTCGCCATGCCCTGGATGGGCTGATCCTGGCGATGAACAACAGCGCCGAAACCTTCCAGAAGTTCGAACGCAAGGCCGCCAAGGACAGGCTGACCCTGCAGGAGGCGAAGAAAGGTATCGGCCAAGCACGCTTTGACGACAAGGATCCCATCCTCAACGCCCAGCGCCAGGCCTTGACGCGCTCGATCCAGAAGCTGGACTTCCTGATCACCGAGCTGGGCAAGCTGCGCGAGACGCTGAACCACAAGTACGCAGGCAGGGCACTACCGGAGGTGATACAGCTGAACAAGGCATTGCGTGCAGATTCGACGAACTGGGACGATGAATCGACCATCCTGGGTCTGCGCAAGAGCCTGAGCAACGCGCTCGAGATGCATCACCTGCCGAGCTAGTTTGCCGAGGGCGGCATCAGTCCCTGATTGACGCCCTGCCCCAGCGACCACATCTGCGCCACCGCCTGCTGGCCATCGAACAGCGCGTTGACATGGGCGACGCGCAGCGAGAAGTAGTCGCCCTCGGCGGCCATCACATCGAACAGCGAGCGCCGGCCCAGCTGCTGCCACTGCTGCTGAGTGAAGGTGCGCAGCCGCTCGCTGTTGCGCAGGATGTCGACGATCTGGCGCGCCCGGTCGAATGACGAGGCGGCCGACTCGAAGGCGTCGGCCAAGCGGTACTTGCGCGATTCAACCGAGTCCTCGCGCTGCAAAAAACTCGCGTCGGCACGTTTGCGCGCGGCACTGGCGCCCGGGTCCAGGGTCGCATTGAACAGCGGCAGGCTGACGTTGACGCCGGCCACCACGCTGTTGTTGCGTCCGGTGCCGGCTGTTGCGCCGCCATTGACGACCAGCGAGACCTGCAACTTCTGCGAAGCAACGACCGAGCGGGCATAGTTGTCGGCGGCGCTGGCCTGGGCGGTCAGCTGGGCGATTTCGGGGGCGCGCTCGACGTCCTGCTGCATCGCCGCCAGATCCGGCACCTTGACCAGCACCGAGGACAGGCTGGCCGGCGGCGGCAGCACGTCGCCGACAAAACGGCGCAGGCGGTTCTCGGTCTGACGGAACTGCGACAGGGTCGAGTCCAGCGACAGCTCCGACTGCTGGAAGCTCTTCTGTGCCTGCACCAGCTCGCTGGCCCTGCCCTTGTCGACCTTGACGACCTGCTCCAGCGCCTCGACCAGGCAGCTCATCTTGCGCGAGTACTGGCTGTAGACCTGGGCCTGCAGCAGGTAGCGGCTGCGCTCCAGCCCCAGCGACACCGTCTGCAGCGCCACCTGTTCCTCGGCGCTGGTCTGGCCCAGCTGGGCGGCCTCCAGCAGCTTGGCGCGCCAGTTGTTCAGATAGGTCTGCCGACCGGCGTCATACAGCGACGCGCTGGCGGTCAGCCCACCGCGGGCCTGGGTGCCACGCCCCTGATCGATGCCGCCCACGCTGCTGGCCACCGCATTCAGCGAGCCATTCAGATAGACCTGGGGCAGGCGGCCGGCACGGGTTTCGTCCAGATCGGCCTTGGCGGCCTCGGTCAGCAGGCGCACGGCACCGAGCGACTGGCTGCGTTGCACGGCCATGCGCACCAGGTCCTGCAGATGCAGGCGCGGGTCTGCGCCGGAGACCTGTGGCAGGCGGACTTCGCTTTCGCTGCGCCCGGTCGATGAGGTGTCCGTATCGACGCAGCGTTGAGCTGCGGCCGGGAGGGCCGCACAGGCAGCAAGCAGCACCGTCAGGCAGGCTTGCGTGCGAAAAATGAGACCGGACATGGGTATTGCTCCTCGTCGGCACCCAGCGGTGCGACAACACCCTCACTAGACCATCATCAGGCCTGGGCCGATGCCCGGACTTCAAGGGTAATCAGGCCTCAATTGCGCCGGCAAGCTGCCGATAACACGCGCCGCCCTTCCCAGGGCCAGGCCTCACCGTTCCCTGAGGGCCTCTTGGGACTTCATCACCGGCCGCAGCAGGAAGCTCAGCACGGTGCGGTCGCCGGTCTTGATCTCCAGGGTGCCGGTCATGCCCGGAATCACCGGCAGCTCCTTGCCCTTGAAGCGCAGGGTCGAGATTTCGGCCGGCACCATGGCGCGGTAGTAGCCGCCGCCCTTCTCAGTGTCGCCCAAGGCATCGGGGCTGATGTACTGCACCGTGCCCTTGAGGCCGCCATAGACGTTGTAGTCATAGCCGGTGACCTTGATCTCGGCATGCTGGCCCACGCGCACAAAGCCGATGTCCTTGGGCTTGATGCGGGCCTCTATCATCACCCTCGGCCCCAGCGGCACGATTTCCATGATCGGTGCGCCGCCGGCCACCACGCCGCCGGTGGTGTTGACGCGGATGTTCTTCACCAGGCCGGCCACCGGCGACTTGAGCACGGTGCGGCGCATCACGTCCTCGCGCACGATCAGCTGCTCGTCCAGCTGCGACAGCTCGGTCTGCACCCGCACCAGATCGCTGCTGGCGTCCTGGCGGAAGCGGTTGATGCGCTCGTTGCGCTGCTGCTGCAACTCGTTGACCTGGCGGCTCAGGCGCATCACCTCGACGTCCGAGATCAGGCCCTTGGAGGCCATTGCCTGCGACATGTTCAGCTCGCGCTGCAGCAGGCCGATGCTGCGGTTGTTGCCGCCGGCCGCCTCGTCCAGCAGATGGCGGCGGGCGTTGTAGGCGGCCGTTTCACCGTCGACGATGCTCTTGGCCTGGGCCACATCGGGCGGAAATTTCAAAGGCGTGCCATTGGCCTCGGCCGTCAGCCGGGCCACGGTGGCGCGCATCGCCAGGCGCTTGGCCTGGCTTTCGTTCTGCTGCGCCTCGACACGGGTCGGGTCCAGCAGGGCCAGCTCCTGGCCCGCCTCGACCCGCTGGCCCTCGGTCACCAGCAGCTGGCGCAGGATGCCGCCCTCGAGACTCGCGATCAGCTGCTCGCGGCCATCGGGCACGATGCGGGCGTCGGCACGGGTGATCTCCTCGACCTTGGTCACCGAGGCCCAGGCGATCGCGCTGACCACGATGATCAGCATCAGGTACAGCGCCCAGCTCGAGCGCGGCAGGGCCTCATCGATCTGCGCGGCATGGACGCCGGTCAGAAAGGCGGCATCACCGCGCACGATGGCGGGGTTGCTGGAATCGGACTTGGAGCGCCAGAACATAAGGCTCAGAGCGTCGCCTCACGCTGCTGCGGCTGCGCGGACGGGTGCATATGCACATTCGGCGCGGCCGGCGTCGGCGTGGCGGGACGTTGACCGGACAAGGCGGCCAGCACCTGCTCCTTGGGGCCATCGAGCACGACGCGGCCGGCGTCCACCACCATCAGCCGGGCCACCAGCTCCAGCACCGCGGGTCGGTGCGTCACCATCACCAGGGTGCAGCTGCCGGCGGCGTCCTTCAGCTGGCGCAGGAAGGCGATTTCCGACTGGGCGTCCATCGAGCTGGTCGGTTCGTCCATCAAGAGGATTTGCGGCTTGGTCACCAGGCAGCGGGCCAGAGCCACCAACTGGCGCTGGCCGCCCGACAGCAGCGCGCCCATCTCGCCCACCGGCAGGTCCCAGCCCAGCGGATGCGAGGCGACCAAGCGGTCCAGGCCGGTCAGCCGCGCCACCTCGGTCAGCTGCGAGGCGTCCGCACTGGCCCGGCCCAGCAGCACGTTTTCGCGCAGCGTACCGTGGAACAGCCGCGGCTCCTGCGACACAAAGCCCACCTTGCTGCGGAACTCGGCAGGATCGATCTGGCGCAGATCGACGCCATCGACCTCGACACGGCCCTCGGTGGGCAGATACAGGCCGGCCAGCAGCCGCAGAATCGTTGATTTGCCACTGCCGATACGGCCCAGGATGGCCACCCGCTCGCCCGGGTTCAGCCGCATGCTGACGCCCTTCAACACCTGCGGCGGGTTGTCGGTGCCGGTCATCGGGTAGGCGAAGCTGACCTCCTGCAGGGCCATATGGCCATTGAACTGCGGCAGGCCCACATAGTTGCGGCCCGGCTCGCGCTCCACCGGCTTGTCCATCATCGAGTCCAGCGACAGCAGCGCGGCGCGGGCGCCCTGGTAGCGCGTGGCCAGCGCCACCACGCTGCCCAGCGGGCCGATCGCGCGGCCGGCGAACATCACGCCGCCGATCAGCGCGCCGGAGGTAATCTGGCCATCCTTGATCAGGTACACACCCCAGACCAGCATCACCATGGTGATCAGCTGCTGCAGCGCGGCGGTGACGTTATTGCTCCAGCTCGACATCGAGCGGGCACGCATCGAGGCCTCGGCGGCGATGGCCGTGCTGGTCTCGTAATGGCGCAGGAAGCGGCCCTCGGCACCCGCTGCTTTCAGGTCTTCCAGGCCCTCGACCGCCTCGACCAGCACGCCCTGCAGATCGGCCTGCTGGGCCATATTGGCGCGCATCGAGCGGCGCAGCGAGCTTTGAATCACCACCGCCAGGATCATGATGATCGGTATCGCGATCACCAGCACCCAGCCCAGCGGGCCGCCGATGATGAAGGTCATGGCGACGAACAGGATCACGAAAGGCAGATCGGACAGCGCCGACAGCGAGGCCGAGGCAAAGAACTCTCGCACCAGTTCGATCTGGGCCAGATGGTGGGCATAGGTGCCGGCCGAGGTGGGCCGGTGCTCCATGCGCACGCCCAGCGTATGGCGGAACAACATCGAGCCGATGATCAGGTCCGATTTTCGACCGGCCAGGTCGATCAGATGGCTGCGCAGCTGGCGCGCGATCAGATCGAACACCAGGGCAATGAAGGCGCCGGTGGCCAGCGTCCACAGTGTGACCATGGCCTGGTGCGGAATCACCTTGTCGTAGATCACCGAGGTCACCAGGCCGGTCACCATCATCAGCACATTGGTCAGCAGCGCGGCGATCAGCGAGGCCCTGTAGTACGGCAGGAAGCGCTTCATCGTGCTCCACAGCCAATGCCCGCCCGACTGGTTCAGGCTGGCCGCGCTGGGCACGGCACCGGGCCCGACCAATTGCGGCGAGGCCAGCAGCACGAAGCCGGTGTACTCGGCCTCCAGATCGGCCGCCTCGGCCACGCAGCTGTGGCTTTGCGGACCCGGAAACACAACCTCGTAGGACTGCAGCTGGCCCGGTTGGCCCTCGATGCGGCGCACCAGCACGCAGGCGTCGCCATTGTTCAGCAGCAGCACGGCCGGCAGCAGCAGGCTGTGGATGTCGGCAATGCGCCGCTGCACCATGCCGGCATTGAAACCGGCCTCGCGCAGCACCCGCATCGCCTGGTCGGGCCCCAACGGCCCCTCCATCGGCATGCCGGCCAGCAGCGATTCGACCGAACGCGCCCGACCATGGTGCTTGGTCAACCAGCTCAAGGCCTGCGCCAGCGGATCGTCGCGCGCAGGCCCGGCCTCGGGCGCAGAGCCCGGGGCTTGAGGGTCGAAGAAGTCTTGGTCCGACATCGTGAATCAGGTTGAGGGGCCGGGCTTCAGGCCGCCCGGCGCTCCAGCGCCATCCGTTCGAACTCGTTCTCGAGATCGCGCACCAGGCGCGGAATGTCGAACAGGGTAGAGTTGCGGCCCTGCTCGGTCAGGTAGCGCTTGTAGGACTTGGCGCGCAGCGGGTTGTTGCCGATCTGCACCGCGCGCTGCTCGTACTCGGCCAGGCTGTGGGTGATCAGGTCGGGCAGTCCGACATGGGTCAGGAGGCTGCCGGCCATCCGCGAAATATAGGTGCGGCCGGAGCGGGTGAGGATGGGCGTGCCCATCCACAGCACATCGCTGGCGGTGGTGCCGGCATTGAAGGGGAAGGTGTCCAGGAACAGATCGGCCAGCTGGAAGCGGGCCAGGTACTCGGCCGGCGTGACCCGGGGCGCAAAGATCAGCCGCTCGGGCGCCACACCATGGGCCTGGGCAGCCGCCAGCATATTGGCCTGGGCCCAGGGGTTGTCGGCCAGCAGCCACAGCACGCTGTTGGGCACCGCCTTGACGATGCGCATCCAGCTGTGGAACACCTCTTCGGTGAACTTGTGGTTGTTGTTGAAAGAGCAGAAGACGAAGGCGTCCTCGGGCAGGTTGTACTGAACCCGGGTCGGCGTCGGCGCGACATCGCGCTTGCGGTCGCTGACCTGGTAGCAGGTGGGCACGTAAAGCGGCTTCTCGGTGTAGTAGCGCAGCGACTCGGGCGGCATCACGAAGCGGTCGGCGATGATCCAGTCCACGCCGGGCAGGGCCGAGGTCGCCGGCAGGCCCAGATAGCCGGCCTGTATCGGCGCCGGGCGATGCGCCAGGATGACGGGCCGGGCGCCATTGGTCAGGCCCTGCAGATCCACCAGCACATCGACACCCATCTGGGCGATCAGCCGGGCGGCGCTGTTGTCGTCCAGGCCACCGATGCGGAACACCTGGTCCATGCCGCCGAGAATGCGCTGGCGCTGGGCGGTGCCGTCCTCGCGGCTCCAGCAAAAACCATAGACCTCGAAGCGGCTGCGGTCGTGTAGCTCGAACAGCTCGGGCGTCAACAGGCCCACCGCGTGCATGCACAGGTCGCCGGACAGATAGCCGATCTTGACCTTGCCGCTGCGCGGCGTGCGTGCCGCGAACACCTCGTGCAGCGGCGGCGTGGCGGGTTTCTTGATGCGCTCGTTGACGAAGCGCTGCGCCGCCAGCAACTGCAGCGCCGGGTCATCGGTGGCGCTGAGCGTGGCCAGGGCCGAGGTGCCCAGCAACAGCTGGTTCTGTGTGACCTCGCCCACCGCCTGGTACAGCGGCCATTCGCATTGCTTCTGGCGGATATGGACGTAGTGCTGGATCACATCGCTCTGATCGGGCTTGAGCTTCAGGCTCTCGACCATCAGCGCTTCAGCCTCGTCGAGGCGACGCAGCAGTTCCAGCAGCCGCGCGCTGTTGTTCAGCGCATGGAGGCGAAACTCCAGCATTGCCGGGCCGCCGCTGGCCGTCATGTCCAGCACCTGGCGCCACTCGGCAAGGGCCTCGTCGGGGCGGTGCAGGTGCTCGATCTGATGGCCCAGGTTCAGACGCGCCTGGGGGAAATCGGGGTTCAGCTCCAGCGCATGACGGTAGGCCTTCTCGGCCTCGGCATGGCGGTTCAGGTTGCCCAGCACCGTGCCCCAGTTGAAGCAGGCGACGTGGCGGTAGGGCGAATCGGTGCTGGCAATCCACTCCTCGTACAGCTTGGCCGAGGCCTCGGCCATGCCCCCGTCGCTGAGCGCCTGGGCGCGGGCGATCAGATCACCCAGGGGCAAGGCCGCAGGGTTGACCGGAGGCTCGGGCTCGATGGGCGCAGTGGGCATAACGGCAAGAGTGTCCATGGGTCAGGGCGTGAGAGCGAGTACCCCTCCATGTTAGGAGCGAGCCGGCCGGAGCGGCCACGGGATTAGGGCTGCAAAAGCGCAGCTAATCCCACCCTGTATCGGCAAGCCGTCCCCCGCCTTGAGCCTCTTAAATGGGGTCGGAGTGCAATTTATGACGCCGAATCATTGCGCAGGCTGCAGGCTCAGCACCCTGCCCGGCTGGCCGTCGCCCCACAGCGGCACATCCTCCACCTTGGCCCAGGTGGCCACGAAGTCGCGGTAATGCGGCGAGAACGGCAGGCCGGACTGCCCCGTCGAGTGCACAAAGCGCGAGCGGCTGAGGTCGCCCAGGTCGTAGAGCGCCCGCAGCGACGGACCGTGTTCGTCCAGGTAGAGCTCCCCGGTGGTTGGATCGGGGCGCTGGCTGACGCGGGAGACGTTGACGGAGAATGCGTCTCCACCCACGGCCACCCGGGTTTCGAACCAGCCCGCCAAGGGCTTGACGCGGCTGAACGGCCGGTGCTCGGAGCGGGCCAGATGCACCCTGCCCCAGCGCCAGTTGGCGACATCGCCGCCCAAGCGCGCCTGCAACTCATCCAGCGCGCGGGTGAAGGCGGCGTCGATCTGAGATGGGCAATCGGTCTTGCACCACCACGTATCGTTGCGCTCCAGCACAAGCTCCAGCGCATCACGGAAGCTGCGTGCACCGAGCAGCTTCTGCATCGCCGCGTCACCACCCACCCTCTCGGTGAACAGACCCAGGGTCAGCTGGCGGGACCAGGCCCACAGCAGGGTCGGCGCCACATGATCGGCACCCAGCACACCGTCAAATCCCTGCAGCTGGGCCTGGGCGGCCGCGGCCAGCGGATGGTTGGACTTCGCCTTTTGCAGATAGGGCAGCAGCTTCAAGGTGCCCAGCGACAGCTGATCGGCCTGGATGGCCCGCAGGCTGGCCAGATCATGCTTGGCCGTCGCCTGCAGCAGCTGCTCGATGCGCTGCTGACGATAGGGCGCGGCCCATTCGCTGGTCAGATAGTGCGGATAGTCGGGCCCGTGGATGCGCTGGTTGGCGGTGGCAATCCAGCCCCGCGGCGGGTCGATCTCACGCGGCGTCTCGGCGGCGGGGACGAAACCGGCCCAGTCATAGCGGGCGTCCCAGCCCGGCGCCGGCACCAGGCCCTTCAGGTCATGCTCGGGCTTGCGTATCGGCACCTTGCCGGCCGCGACCATGCCGATATGGCCATCACGGTCGGCCACGGCCATGTTCTGCATCGGCGCCAGCCAGGCGGCCGAGGCCTTGACATAGGCTTGCACCGAGGTCGCGCGGCTCATCGCAAGGCCCGCGGCCACGGCGTCGAACTCGGGCTCCAGCGCCACCCAACGCATCGCGAGCGCATAGCTCGGTTTGCCCTTCGGGCCGAGCAGGCCGTCCGTCACACCGGCATCCGAGATCACCGGGCCGTGCCGCGTGCTGCGCAGCGTCATCTGCACATCGGGCTTGCCCTTGACCTTGATCGTCTCGGTCAAGGTGGTGAATGCCGCCCAGCCGTCCGGGGTCTGGTACTGGCTTGCGTCGTCGGGCTTGATGCGCTCCAGATAGAGATCCTGCACATCGGGCGCGGTATTGGTATAGCCCCAGGCGATGTGCTGGTTCTGCCCCAGCACCACCAGCGGCAGGCCCGGCAGGGTGGCGCCAGCCAGCTTGAAGCCGGGAGCCTCCAGCCGGGCGAAGTACCACAGCGCCGGGGCGCTGAGCTTCAGGTGCGGGTCATTGGCCAGCAGCGGCTTGCCGCTGACCGTGTGGCTGCCGTGCACGACCCAGTTGTTGGAGCCCACCCCCTCGATGCCCGAGGGCGGCGCGCTGTTCAGCGCCTGCTGGCCCAGCTCGCCATCGATCTTGAGGTCGCGGTACAGCGTGGCATAGTCGGCTGTTGCCAGTGCCTTCTCGCCCGGATAGGGCGGAATCAGCTCGTTGATGCGCTCGACCGGCAGCTTCAGCGCCAGGCGCATGCGCTGCAGCTCGGTGGTCCAGTTGCCGCCCAGATCCCAGGCCATCATGATGCTCCAGGCCAGGCTGTCCACCGGCTCCCAGTCCTCGGGCTGCAGGCCGAGAATCAGGAACTCCGGCGGCCGCGCGCCCAGATGGCTGCGCACATAGCGGTTCACGCCGGCCGCATAGGCGGTCAGCAGGGCCCTGCTCTCCGGCGAGGCCAGCGCCCATTGCGCGGCAGCGGCGCGCCGCACGCCCAGGGCGCGCAAAAAGCGGTCGCTCTCCAGCGCCGCCTCGCCAAAGGCCTCGGCCAGGCGACCTGAGCCGATGCGCTTGTGTGTGTGCAGCTGCCAGAGCCGGTCCTGGGCATGGACGAAGCCCAGGCCGAAGACCAGATCCTCCATCGAGTCGGCCTTGATGCTCGGGATGCCATGGGCGTCGCGCGCTATCGTCAACGGGGCCTTCAGCCCTGACACCGTCAGCACCCCCTCGGTCATGGGCAAGACCTGACGGCTGTAGAGCCAGAAGGCCAGGGCCAGGCCCAGCAGCAAAACCAGCACCACGACCGCCAAACGACGCAACCAACGCATAGCTTCCCCTCTGTTCTTGAACTGCCAGCCTAGCGGTGGCGCGCGGCCCGCGCATTGGTGCTTATGCCATTTGTCACGAAATCTGGCCCCTCATTGGGCGGCTATTCGGCCTTTCAGGGTCGGGTCCGCCTGCCCAGAATCCGCTCATGCTGAATCGATTGCTGACCCGCTGGCTTCGCCCCGCCGCCCCGCCGACGCGCGAACGCGCCGACATTGGCCGCTGGCAGGCCAGCATCAACCCGCCGGCGCTGTACCGGGGCGACTCCTTCCTCCAGACCCTGCTGCGCTGGATGCCCGGCGAGACCGACGCATGGGATGCCATAGGCCACAGCCGAGGCATCGGTGCCCATGACGAGTTGCCCGTGATGCGGGCACGCTTCATCGCCCAACTGGACGATATCCACCGCGACGACGTCGAGGCCCTGCTGGCGCGCATCAAGCGCAGCCGTTCGCTGCGCGACCTCTGGCATCTGCGCCCGGCCGTCTACAACATGGTGGCCCGCGCCCACGATCAGGGCGAGGCCGAGTTGCGCATGCACGGCATCAATCAGATGTTCCCGGCCCGGCCGGGGGCTGGCCGGTCGGGCCGACGAATCCGCCACTGAGTCCGACACCGACCTCATCGATACCCGAGGAGCACGCAATGGACATGAGCATGGAACTGACGCTGCGCGACATTCCCGCCTTCCTGCCGCCCTGGACGTTTGCCAAGGTGGGCAGGCCCGACGAGCGACGTGCCCGCCAAGGTGCCCGTCGCGGCTTCGTTGATCTGAAGATGAGCTTCATGCGCGCCGCGGCCGAGGTGCAGGGCAGCGAGGGCCAGGCGCTGCAGGAATATGTGCGCCAGGCCGCCGAGCCGATCGAACTGTGGCTGATGCACACCCGCCTGCTGGCCAGCCTGCCACTGGACCATCTGCGCGGCGACCAGCACCGCCAGGCGCTGCAGGAAGCGCTGGCGCGGGTGTTTCCGATGAAGAGCGCCTGAGCTCTCCGACCGGCCCGGCCTCAACCCCCCAGGAAATCCTTCTTGCCCAGGTCAACCCCCGCATGCCGCAGCAGGGCATAGGTCATGCTCAGGTGGAAGTTGAAGTTGGCCAGCGCGTAGTGCTTCAGATAGGTCTCGCCGTCAAAGCGCAGCGGTTCGCCGGCGCGTGTCGGGATCTCGATCGCCCGCTGCTCCGAGCCATCGATCTGCGCAGGCGTCACTGACTGCACAAAGGCGATCGTCTTGCTGATGCGCTCGCGCAACTCGGCAAGGCTGGCTTCCTTGTCTTCCCACTTAGGGTTCTCGATGCCAGCCAGCCGTGCGACACAACCCTTGGCGGCATCGCTGGCGATCTGGATCTGGCGCGTGAACGGCAGCATATCGGGCGCCAGACGCAGGCCCAGGTAGACGCTGGTGTCGAACTTCTTCGCCTCGGCGTGTTGTTCGGCCTTGTCCAGCCACTTCAAGGTGTTGCTCAGCAGTTTGACGAATACCGGTACGCTGGCTGAGTACATGGAAATGGTCATGGAAGTCTCCGTGGGTTTGAGGTGCGCGAGATGGTAACGAGTCGTCGCCTTTTGTGCAGCGCGCGTCGAGAAGGCCTCAAGGTACGGGCAGAATGCAGCCTACACACCATGAATATCATCATCCTCGACGACTACCAGGACGCGGTGCGCAAGCTGCACTGCGCCAGCAAGCTGGAGCCCTTGAACGCCAAGGTCTTCACCAACACGGTCAAGGGCATAGGCCAGTTGTCGGTGCGCCTGCGCGACGCCGATGTGCTGGTGCTGATACGCGAACGCACCCAGTTCCCGCGCCAGCTGCTCGAAAAGCTGCCCAAGCTCAAGCTGATCTCGCAAACCGGCCGCATCGGCTCGCACATCGATCTGGACGCCTGCACGCGCCAGGGCATTGCGGTGGCAGAAGGCGTCGGCTCGCCGGTGGCGCCGGCCGAACTGACATGGGCGCTGATCATGGCCTCAATGCGGCGCCTGCCGCAGTACATCGGCAACCTCAAGCACGGTGCCTGGCAGCAGTCGGGACTCAAGGCCGCCGGCATGCCGCCCAATTTTGGCGTTGGCATGGTGCTGCGCGGCAAGACCCTGGGCATCTGGGGCTACGGCAAGATCGGCCAGATGGTGGCCGGCTTCGGCCGCGCCTTCGGCATGCAGGTGCTGGTCTGGGGCAGCGAGGCCTCGAGGGCCAAGGCTGTGGCCGACGGCTACCAGGGCGCCGACACCCGCGAGGCCTTTTTCGAGAGCTGCGACGTGCTGAGCCTGCATCTGCGCCTGAACGAGGACACGCGCGGCATGATCAGCCTCGAAGACCTGTCGCGGATGAAACCTGCGGCGCTGTTCGTCAACACCTCGCGCGCCGAGCTGCTGCAGGAGAACGCCCTGGTCTCGGCGCTGAACCGCGGCCGCCCCGGCATGGCCGCCGTCGATGTGTTCGAGAGCGAACCGATACTGCAGGGCCACCCGCTGCTGCGCCTGGAAAATGCCGTCTGCACGCCGCATATCGGCTACGTCGAGCAGGACAGCTACGAGCTCTACTTCAACGCCGCCTTTGACAACGTCGTCAACTTCGTCAATGGCACGCCCAGCAATATCGTCAATCCGGATGCACTGAAGGTCCTGCGTTGACAGAGCCGCCCCACCCCGCTCCAGCATCGGTCTGGGTGCTGTTCTGGGCCTTCAACCGGCTCGCTTTACAGGGTTTTGGCGGCGTGCTGCCGGTGGCGCAGCGGGAGCTGGTCGAGCGCCTGGGCTGGTTGAGCCAGGCCGAGTTTGTCGAGCTGCTGGCCGTGGGCCAGGTCTTGCCCGGGCCGAACATCGTCAATATGTCGCTGATGGTCGGCGACCGCTTCTTCGGCTGGCGCGGCGCCTTTGCCGCCTGCGCCGGCATGCTGCTGTTCCCCTCCTTCATCGTGCTGGGCCTGGCCGCCCTGTATGGCGAGCTGTCGAGCCGGCCGGTGGTGGCCGGCGCCCTGCGCGGCATGGGCGTGGTGGCGGCCGGCCTGGTGCTGGCCACCGGCCTCAAGCTGCTGCCCTCGCTGAAGCTCAATGTGCTGGGCCTGACCCTCTGCCTGGGCCTGGCGGTGCTGACCTTTGCCGCCATTGCGCTGCTGCGCTGGCCGCTGATCTGGGTCATCCTGGGCCTGGGCAGTCTGGCCATGTTCGCCGCCTGGCTGAGGCTCAAGCCGTGACGCCGATCGCAGTCCTGAGCCCAGCCGATCTGCTGCAGCTGTTCGGGCACTTCCTGTTGCTGTCGATGCTGGCCGTGGGCGGCGCGATCACCACGACGGCCGAGATGCATCGCTACCTGGTCGTCGAGCATCAATGGATAGGCGACACCCAGTTCAGCAGCTCCATCGCGCTGGCCCAGGCCGCGCCAGGCCCCAACATCCTGTTCGTCGCCGTGCTGGGCTGGAACGTGGCGGGCCCGCTGGGCGCGCTGGCGACAATGGCCGGCATTCTGCTGCCCTCCACTACCCTGGCCCTGGTCGCCACCCGCTGGGGCCGCGCGCGGCGCGAGACTCGCGGCGTGCGTGCCTTCACGCAAGGGTTGGCGCCCTTGATACTGGGTCTGCTGATCGCCACCGGCTGGGTGCTGGCCGCGCCCTATCTGCGCGACAGCTCGCGGCCGGCGGCCGTGCTGGTGCTGCTGGCTGTGACGGTGGGCGTGATGCTGAAGACGCGGATCAGCCCGGTGTGGCTGGTGTTGCTGGGCGGAGTGGTCGGAGCGTTGGGGATGGTCTGAACCCGGACTGCATCCGGGCTACCCATTCCCCGTAGCCCGGATGCAATCCGGGGAAAAAACTCAGCCCTCTTTCGTACCGAAGATCTTGTCGCCAGCGTCCCCCAAGCCCGGGATGATGTAGCCGATCTCGTTCAGATGGCTGTCGATGGCCGCCGTCCAGCAGCGCACATCGGGGTGGGCGGCCTGCAGGGCCTTGACCCCCTCGGGCGCGGCCACCAGCACCAGCGCGCGGATGTCCTTGCAGCCACGGCTCTTCAGCAGGTCTATGGTCACTATCATCGAGCCGGCGGTGGCCAGCATCGGGTCGACGATCAACGCCGTGCGTTCGTCCAGATGGCCGACGAACTTCTCGAAATAGTGTTCGGGCTGCAGAGTCTCATGGTTGCGCGACAGGCCGACGACGCTGACCTTGGCATTCGGGATCATGTCCAGCACGCCGTCCAGCATGCCCAGGCCGGCCCGCAGTATCGGCACCACGGTGACCTTGCGGCCGGAGATCTGGTCCACCTCGGTGGGGCCGCTCCAGCACTGCAGCGTGGTCTTCTCGAGCGGGAAGTCGGCCGTGGCCTCGTAGGCCAGCAGGCGGGCGATCTCGCCGGTCAGCTCGCGGAACTTCTTGGTCGAGATATTGTCCTCGCGCAGCAGGCCGATCTTGTGCTTGACGAGCGGGTGGTGGACTTCGATGACGGACATGGTGGTGTCTTTGTTGGGTCTGGGATGGTTCGAGTTTAGTCCCCGGACAGGCCCAAAACCTCACTCAAACAACAGCGGCAGCACCGCCGCGGCCGTGCCACGCAGGCACTGATGGGCCACCGCGTCCAGATCGCTGGCATGGGGATTGACGATGAGGACCATGGCCCCGGCGTCACGCGCAAGGCTGGCCAGGCCCGCAGCCGGATAGACGGTGCCCGAGGTGCCGACCACCAGCATCAGATCGCACTGCCGGGCCAGGCCCTCGGCGCGGGTCAGTGCATCGGGCGGCAGCTGCTCGCCAAACCAGACCACCGCCGGCCGCAGCAGATTGCCGCATTGCGTGCAATGCGGCGGCCGCTCGGGTTCGGCGGTGGCCGGATCGCAGGGTTCCGGGGCCCGGCAGGGGTCCAGCCAACGGCTTTGCAGTATGTCGCCATGCAGGCGTATCACATCGGGGCTTCCAGCGCGCTGATGCAGGTCGTCGACATTCTGCGTGATGATCTGCAAACAGCCCGGGCGCGCGGCGGCAAAGCGGGCCAGCGCCAGATGGCCGGCATTGGGCACGGCGGCGCGCACGCCGGCGCGGCGTTCCGCGTACCAATCCCACACCAGGCGCGGATCGGAGCGAAAACCCTCGGTGCTGGCCAGCTGCATCGGGTCGAAGCGAGCCCAGAGGCCGGTCTGCGCATCGCGAAAGGTCGGGATGCCGCTCTCGCTGGACATGCCGGCCCCGCTGAGCACGACGATGCGTCCGGCCGCGGCAACTGCCTCCTGGGCCGCTTGGATGGCCAGACGGGCCTGCTCGCGCAACGGCATGGATCAGGCCTCGCGCGGTTCCCGCTGGCGCAGCGCCTCGTACAGGCACACGCCCGCGGCCACCGAGACATTCAGGCTCTCGACCGCACCCTTCATCGGCACACGCACCAGTTCGTCGCAGGTCTTGCCAGTCAGCTGACGCATGCCCTGCCCTTCAGCGCCCAGCACCAGGGCCACCGGACCCTTCAGGTCCAGGTCGTACAGCGATTTGGTGGCGGTGTCCGAGGTGCCTATGACCCAGATGTCGCGCTCCTTCAGCTCGTTCAAGGTCCGGGCCAGGTTGGTGACCATGAAGTAGGGCACGGTCTCGGCCGCGCCGCTGGCCACCTTGGCCACCGTGGCATTGATGCCGGCCGCATTGTCCTTGGGCGCGATCACCGCATGTGCCCCGGCGCCATCGGCCACGCGCAGGCAGGCACCCAGATTGTGCGGATCGGTCACGCCGTCCAGCACCAGCAGCAACGGCGGTCCCTCGACGGCGTCCAGCACATCGTCCAGCGAATGCTGCTGGGCCAGGGCCTGCACCCGGGCCACCACGCCCTGGTGGCGGCTGCTGCCGCAGATCTTGTTGAGGCGTTCGTCGTCGCTGTCGAACAGCTTCACGCCGGCCTCCTTGACGCGCTCGACGAACTGGCGCATGCGCTGGTCGCGCCGCGTGGCGTCGACATGGACTTCGACGATAGATTGGGGGGCGGTCTTCAACCGCACGGTCACGGCATGGAAGCCGAACAGGATTTTTTGAGCACTCATGCGCTATGGTAGCCGCAGCCACTGCAGCAGCGACAGCGCAGCTATCAGCACCGGCTGATGCAGCATGTAGTAGCTCAGCGACCAGCGGCCCAGCTGGGCCAGCGGCGTGAGCAGCTTCGGCACGGGGCCGTCCAGCCAGGCCGTGCGGGCGGTCAGCCAGCGGCCCAGCACAAACCCCAGCAGCATCACGCCCAGCCAGGGCAGCACCGGCACATAGTCCTCGGTCACCGGCTTGTGGGTGATCAGGCCCAGCCAGTTGGTCCAGCGGGTGTCGAACCAGGGGTGCTGCCACAGACTCGGAGCGGCCAGGGCAAGCAGCGCCAGAGCCACCAGCAGGACCGTCGGCAACCGCGGCGCGGCCCAGCGCAGCAGCAACAGCATCACCGCCATGCCATGCAGCACGCCAAAGCTGATGAAGCTACGCGGGAACATCAGCCACGAGCCCAGCGAGACCAGCAGCGCGCATGCGGCCACCTGACCCCAGCGGCGCCAGAAGCGGGGCCAGGACTGGCCCTGGCCCACCGCCACCGCCTGGCCGATGCCGGCACAAATCAGGAACAGGCTGACGATGCAGCTGCGTTGCCAGGTCCAGAACGGGTCGCGGTAGAAGTCTGCGCGAATCCAGCCGAAGTGATTCAGGTCAAAGCCGAAGTGGAACAGCGTCATCCACAGCATGGCCAGGCCACGCAAAACGTCCAGCCGTGCGTGGCGCGGCTGCGCGTGGTTCGGTGCCAGGGGCTGATATATGTGGCGGGCAGGGGTCAACACCGGGGCAGTCTAGCCGCAGCCTGTGATACCTTGAACCCAAGCCCCCCGACATGCGCCGAGGATGACCCGCCCACCGCCGCCCCAGCCCGTTCCGGCCCTCTGGCCAGGAAGGCCATGGGCATACTGGCCGGTGCTGCTGAGCGCGGCCCTGACCGTGCTGATCGTGATCGTGCTGCTGCGCCTGCACCAGCAGAACGATGTGGCGCAGGCGCGCAGCCGGGTCGAGGCCGAGCTGGCCCTGCTACGACTGAAGCTGGAGGCCACCGCCCAGGCCACTTTCAGCCCGACCCAGAGCCTGGAGGCCATGATCCAGCTCGATGGCGATCTTTCGGCCCAGCGTTTCGCCGACCTGATCGCCCGGGCCATCAAGCACCTGCCCCATATCCGCAGCGTCAGCGCCGCACCCGATGACGTGGTGCGCCACATCTTCCCGCTGCAGGGCAATGAGCAGGTGCTGAACCTGGACTATCGCCGCCTGCCCGAGCAATGGCAGCAGGTGCGCGAGGCCCGCCGGCTGGGGCGGCCGGTGATTGCGGCGCCGCTGAAGCTGATCCAGGGTGGCCAGGGCATCATCCAGCGCACGCCGGTGTTTCTGCGCGACGCCACGCTTCCCGAGGGCCGGCGTTACTGGGGCGCGGTGTCGGTGGTGGCCGATCTGCAGCAATTCGTGGCCAGCAGCGGCCTGAGCGACAGGGGCCCGCTGGAGCTGGCCCTGTTCGAGGCCGACACGCCGGGCCGCCCCGGCAAACACCTATGGGGTCCGGTCGCGCTGCGGGATGGTGCGCCGGTGATACAGATGGCGCAGCTGCCCGGCGCCAACTGGGCCCTGCTGGCGGTGCCCCAGGGCGGCTGGCAGACCGCATCGAACTGGCTGGCCCCCGATGTGCTGGCCGCCTTGCTGGGTGGCGCCCTGGTCAGCGCCCTGCTGGCCCTGCTGATGCGCCAGCAGCTCGCGCTGCGCCAGCGCAACGCCGCCTTGTTTGACGAGATCGAGCAGGGGCGCGTGGCGCGAGAGCAGCTCGAAGAGTCGCAGGCCAGATTTCGCAGCATGGCGGCGCTGGCCAGCGACTGGATCTGGGAGCAGGATGCCGATCTGCGCTTCACCTTTGTGTCACGTGCCGCCGAGGAGTCCACTGAAGTGCCCTCGCAGAATGTGCTGGGCCATTTGCGCTGGGACTCGCCCAATCTGGTGCCCGGCACCGACTGGGAGGAGCACCGCGCGCTGTTGCTGCGGCGTCAACCGTTCCGCGACTTCGAATACGCCCAGCACACCGGCAACGGCGAGCTGCGCTACTTGAGCGTGTCGGGCGCACCGGTGTTCGACGCCCAGGGCCGTTTCCAGGGCTATCGAGGCACCGGCCGCAACATCACCGCAGCCAAGCGGGCCGAGGCCGCCTTGCGTGAATCGCAGGCCGCCCTGCTGCAGGCCCGTGACCGGCTGCAGGCGGTGCTGGATGCTGCGGTCGAGGTCGCCATCATCGCCACCGACATGGAAGGCCGCATGATTCTGTTCAACCGCGGCGCCGAGCGCATGCTGGGCTATGCCGAGCATGAGATGCTGGGCCGCAATCCGGCCCTGCTGCATCTGCAGCAGGAGGTCACGGCCCGTGCCGCCGAGCTCAGCATCGAGGTGGGTCGCAAGGTGGAGGATTTCGAGACCTTTGTGCTGAGGGCGACCGAGCAAGGCAGCGAAACCCGCGAGTGGACCTACCGCCACAAGGATGGGCACCCGCTGGCCGTGTCGCTGAGCGTGTCCCATGTGCGCGCACCCGACGGCAGCCCGCTGGGTTTTCTGGGCGTGGCCCGCGACATCAGCGCGCAGCGCCAGGCCGAGCAGCAATTGCGCCAGCTCAATGCCGAGCTGGAGTCAAGGGTGCAGGCCCGCACGGCCGAACTCAGCGAGGCGCTCGCCCATCTGCGCCAGGCCCAGGACGAGCTGCTGCGATCCGAGAAGATGGCCGCGCTGGGCTCGCTGGTGGCAGGCGTGGCCCACGAGCTCAACACGCCGCTGGGCAACTGCCTGACCACCGCCTCGACGATGGACGAGCGCACCCGCGAGGTACGCCGCCATTTTGCCGACAACAGCCTGCGGCGTTCGGTACTGGAGGCCTATCTGGAGGACGCCGGCACGGCCGCCAAGATCATGCTCCATGGCCTGGGCACGGCCAACGAGCTGGTGGCCCATTTCAAGCAGCTCTCGGTCGACCAGACCAGCGTGCAACGCCGCAGCTTCACGCTGCAGTCGGTCGTCGATGACGTGCTGAGCCTGATGCGCGCGCGCTGGAAGTCAACGCCCTACCGCATCGAAACTGCGATCAAGCTGGAGGATCCCCTTGACGGCTTCCCTGGTCCGCTGGGCCAGGTGCTCAGCAATCTGATGCTCAACGCGTTGCTGCACGGCTTCGAGGGCCGCGAGCGGGGCCTGCTGCGCATCAGCGCCCGCGCCCTGTCAGAGCAGGACTACGAGCTGGTCGTCGAGGACGACGGCGTGGGCATGAGCGAAGAAGTCCGCCGCCGCGCCTTCGACCCCTTCTTCACCACCAAGATGGGCCGTGGCGGCACCGGTCTCGGCCTGAACATCGTCTACAACATCGTCACCGGCGTGCTCGGCGGCCAGGTCGAGCTGCACTGCGCCCCGGGCCAGGGCTGCCGGTTTGTGTTCCGGATGCCGCGAGTGGCGCCGGAACTGACGAACTAGCCGAGGAACGCCCGCGCATTGCGGAACATCCGCATCCACGGGCTTCGCTCGTTGATGTCGCCGGGCGTCCAGCTCATCAGCGCGTTGCGGAACACCCGCTCCGGATGCGGCATCAGCACGGTGAAACGGCCGTCGGCGGTGGTCACCGAAGTCAGGCCGCCGGGACTGCCGTTCGGGTTGAACGGATAGGCCTCGGTGGCGGCACCGAAGTTGTCAACGAAGCGCAGCGCCTTGATCACCTTGTCGGCATCACCGCGCTGCGAGAAGTCGGCATAACCCTCGCCGTGGGCCACGGCGATAGGCAGCCGGCTGCCGGTCATGCCCTGGAAGAAGGCGGACGGGCTGTCCAGCACCTCGACCATGGCCAGGCGGGCCTCGTACTGCTCGCTCTTGTTGCGGGTGAAGCGGGGCCAGGCCTCGGCGCCAGGGATGATGGGGGCGAGTGCCGCCATCATCTGGCAGCCGTTGCAGACACCCAGCGCCAGCGTGTCCTGACGGGCAAAGAAGGCGGCGAACTGCTCGGTCAGCACCGGATTGAACATCACCGAGCGGGCCCAGCCTTCACCGGCACCCAGGGTGTCGCCGTAGCTGAAGCCACCGCAGGCGACGAAGCCCTGGAACTGGTCCAGCCGCGCGCGGCCGGTCTGCAGATCGCTCATGTGCACGTCGAAGGTGTCGAAGCCGGCCCGGTCCATCGCATAGCTCATCTCGACATGCGAGTTGACGCCCTGCTCGCGCAGGATGGCCAGCTTCGGCCGGGCCTTGCCGATGAAGGGGGCCGCGGGGTTGACGGCTTCGTCGAAGCTCAGATGGACGTGCAGGCCCGGGTCGTTGGCAGCACCGGCGGCGGCGTGCTCGGCATCGGCGCAGACCGGGTTGTCGCGCAGGCGGGCGATCTGCCAGGACACCTGATCCCAGCTCTTGTGCAGCGACTCCAGCGGGGCCTGGAAGACCCGCTTGGCGTCGCGCCAGACCTCGACGATGCCGGTGTCATTGGGCTTGCCGATGACATGGCTGTGCCTGGACAGGCCATGCTCGCGCAAGGTCTGCAGCACGGTGTCGCGGTGGCTGGTCGCCACCTGCAGCACCACGCCCAGCTCCTCGTTGAACAGCGCCTTCAGGGTCAGCTCATCGCGGCGACCGCTGACCTGGGCGGCCCAGTTCTTCGAATCGCCATGGTCGGCGCGGCTGTCGGCGATGCCGTCGCTCTCGGTCACCAGCATGTCCACGTTCAGGCTGACACCGCGGTGGCCGGCAAAACCCATTTCGCAGACCGCCGCCCACAGGCCGCCGTCGCTGCGGTCGTGGTAGGCCAGGATCTGACCGCGCTCACGCAGCTGATTGACGGCCAACACCAGGCGCTTCAGCGCATCGGCATCGTCCAGATCCGGCACCACATCGCCGCTCTGGTTCAGCACCTGCGACAGGATGGAGCCGGCCATGCGGTTCTTGCCGCCGCCCAGATCGACCAGCAGCAAGGTCGTGTCGCCGACCTTCAATTGCGGCGTCAAGGTGCCTTCGATGCTGTCCAGCGAGGCGAAGGCGGTGACGATCAGCGACACCGGGGCGGTGACCTGCTTCTCGATACCTGCCTCGGTCCAGCGCGTGCGCATCGACAAGCTGTCCTTGCCCACCGGCACGCTGATGCCGAGTAGCGGGCACAGCTCTATGCCGACGGCCTTGACGGTGTCGTACAGCGCGGCGTCTTCACCCGGTTCGCCGCAGGCGGCCATCCAGTTGCAGCTGAGCTTGACCCGCTCCAGCTGGAACGGAGCGGCCAGCAGATTGGTGATGGCCTCGGCCACGGCCATGCGGCCCGAAGCCGGCGCGTCCAGCGCGGCCAGCGGCGTGCGCTCGCCCAGGCTCATCGCCTCGCCGCGCAGGCCCGCATAGTCGGCCAAGGTGACCGCGCAATCGGCCACCGGCACCTGCCAGGGACCGACCATCTGGTCGCGGTGGTTCATGCCGCCCACCGTGCGGTCGCCGATGGTGATCAGGAAGCGCTTGCTGGCCACGGTCGGGTGGCGCAACACATCGAAGGCGAGCTGATCGAGCTTGAGCCCGGTCAGGTCCAGGGCCGGCGCCGTGCGGGCTACACGCTTGACGTCGCGGTGCACCTTGGGCGGCTTGCCCAGCAGCACGTCCATGGGCATGTCGATGGCGCGCTCGCCGCCCTCGCCGTCCTCAAGAATCAGGGCCTTGGCCTCGGTCGCAACACCGACCACGCCGAACGGACAGCGCTCGCGCTCGGCCATGGCCTGGAAGATGGGCAGGCTCTCGGGCGCGATCGCGATGACATAGCGTTCCTGGCTCTCGTTGCACCAGATTTCCTTGGGCGCCAGGCCGGTTTCCTCCAGCGGCACCTTGCTCAGATCGAAGCGCGCGCCCATGCCAGCGCCGTCCACCAGCTCCGGGAAGGCATTGCTGATGCCGCCGGCACCCACATCGTGGATGGCCAGGATGGGGTTTGCCTCACCGAGGCCCCAGCAATGGTTGATGACCTCCTGCGCGCGGCGTTCGATCTCGGGGTTGCCCCGCTGGACCGAGTCGAAGTCCAGCTCGGCGGCATTGACGCCAGCCGCCATCGAGCTGGCGGCGCCGCCGCCCATGCCGATGCGCATGCCGGGGCCGCCCAGCTGAATCAGCAGCGTGCCGGCCGGGAATTCGATCTTGTGCGTCTGGCCGGCGCTGATCTGCCCCAGGCCGCCGGCAATCATGATGGGCTTGTGATAGCCGCGCATCACGCCGGCCACGTTCTGCTCATAGACGCGGAAGTAGCCGGCCAGGTTCGGGCGGCCGAATTCGTTGTTGAAGGCGGCGCCGCCCAGCGGGCCGTCGATCATGATCTGCAGCGCGCTGGCGATGTGGCCGGGCTTGCCGTAGGGCTGCTGCTCCCAGGGCTCGTTGGTGCCCGGCAGATAGAGGTTGGAGACCGAGAAGCCGGTCAGGCCCGCCTTGGGCTTGGAGCCGCGGCCGGTCGCGCCCTCGTCACGGATTTCGCCGCCGGCGCCGGTCGAGGCGCCCGGGAACGGCGAGATGGCGGTCGGGTGGTTGTGCGTCTCGACCTTCATCAGCACATGGGCCACCTCGTTGCGCGCCCCGTACTGCGGCGCGTTGGTATAGCCCATGGGCGCCCAGCGCTCGATGGGCCCGCCCTCCATCACCGAGGCATTGTCCGAATAGGCCACCACCGTGTGCTGGGGTGCCAGCGCATGGGTGTTGCGTATCATGCCGAACATCGAGCGCTCCTGCGCCACGCCGTCGATGGTGAAACTGGCGTTGAAGATCTTGTGCCGGCAGTGCTCGGAGTTGGCCTGGGCAAACATCATCAGCTCGACATCGCTGGGGTTGCGCTTGAGCTTGATGAAGGCGGCTTCCAGATAGTCGATCTCGTCGGCCGACAGGGCCAGGCCGAAGTCGGTGTTGGCTTTTTCGAGCGCCACGCGGCCCTGGCCCAGCACGTCCACCCATTCCATTGCCTGGCCGATCTTGTCGTCGAACAGGTGCTGGGCCTCGTCACGGGCCAGCAGCACGCTCTCGGTCATGCGGTCGTGCAAGAGCGCGGCGCAATCCAGCAACTCCTGCTCGGTCAGGGTCTTGACGCCGCCCCCAAGACTGGCAAGAAGGCCGGTCTTCAAGGTCAGCCGGAACTCGGTCACGCGCTCGACGCGGTGCACATTCAGCCCGCAGTTGTGGGCGATGTCGGTGGCCTTGGACGCCCAGGGCGAGACCGTGCCCAGGCGCGGTGCCACCACGACCAGCGTGCCCTCGGTGCTGCCGGCATAGGCGTCGCCATAGCTCAGCAAGGCCGCCAGCTTGTCGAGTTCCGGACGCTCCAGCGCCTCGTCGCTCCAGACCCAGTGCACATGGCGGGCATCGACGGCGGTGATGCGCTCATTGACGGCCTGCAGCCGGGGCAGCAGCGCCTGGGCGCGAAAAGCGGACAGGGCGTTGCCGCCTTCGAAGTGATTCAGATGCTTATGAGCCATGGGGTCCCGATGTGGGTGGGCCTGGAGAAGTGCGGGATTTTACGGGGTAGTGACTCGGCAAGCCCGCAAACCTGCCCGGCAGGCGCCATGAGAGATAATCCACCCCATGACGATCACGATCAAAACCGGCGCCGACATTGACGGCATGCGCGTGGCCGGACGCCTGGCCTCCGAAGTGCTGGACATGCTGACCCCCCATGTCGTGCCCGGCATCAGCACCGAGGCGCTGGACAAACTGGCCCACGACTACATCTTCAACGTCCAGCAGGCCATTCCCGCCCCGCTGAACTATGCGCCGCCGGGCTACACGCCCTACCCCAAGTCGATCTGCACCTCGATCAACCACCAGGTCTGCCACGGCATTCCGAATGACCGGCCGCTGAAGAATGGCGACATCGTCAATATCGACGTCACCGTGATCAAGGACGGCTGGCATGGCGACACCAGCCGCATGTTCGTCGTCGGCGAGGGCTCGATCGCCGCCAAGCGCCTGTGCCAGATGACCTACGAGTCGATGTGGAAGGGCATTGCCAAGGTCAAGCCGGGCATGCGCCTGGGCGATATCGGCCACACCATTCAGACCTTTGCCGAGAACCTCGGTTTCTCCATCGTGCGCGAGTTCTGCGGCCACGGCATCGGCCGCAAGTTCCACGAAGAACCCCAGGTCATGCACTACGGCCGCCCCGGCACGATGGAAGAGCTGGTGCCCGGCATGGTGTTCACGATCGAGCCCATGGTCAACGCCGGCAGGCGCGAGATCCGCGAGATGGGCGACGGCTGGACCATCGTCACCAAGGACCGGTCGCTGTCGGCCCAGTGGGAACACACGGTGCTGGTGACCGAGACCGGTTACGAGGTGCTGACGCTCTCGGCCGGCAGCCCGCCCCCGCCTGCCTTCATCACCGCCACCGCGACCTGAGGCGGCCCGTGGCCGAGCCCCTGCCGATCCCCGGCGCGGATCCCGTGCCAGCTCCGTCCCAGCGTGGCGTGGCCGCGCTGCGGCAGAGCTTCCGCCAGGGCAAGCAGGCGCTGATCGAGCACTTCCGCGCCTCGCGGGCCACCGCGCCGGCCGCCCTGCGCCTGCTGCGCGCGCTCAGCCGCCATGTGGACGGCACGCTGTTCGAGTTGTGGCAGCACGCGGTGATGCCGCCCCATGCCACCCTGATCGCCGTCGGCGGCTATGGCCGCGGCGAGCTCTACCCCTATTCCGACGTCGACGTGCTGGTGCTGCTGCCCTCGGGCAAGGCGCTGACCAATGCCGCCACCCGCGCCTCGATCGAGGGCTTCATCACCGCCTGCTGGGACATAGGCCTCGAGATAGGCTCCTCGGTGCGGACCATTGACGAATGCCTGCAGGAGAGCGAGCGCGACCTGACGGTGCAGACCTCGCTGCTGGAGTCGCGCTTTCTGTGCGGCTCGCGCAGCCTGTTCCGCGAGTTCCGCGGCCAGCATGCCCAGGCGCTGGACGCCAAGGCCTTTCTGCGCGGCAAGACCTTGGAAATGCGCCAGCGCCACACCAAGTTCGAAGACACGCCCTACTCGCTGGAGCCCAACTGCAAGGAAAGCCCCGGCGGCCTGCGCGATCTGCAGGTGGTGATGTGGCTGGCCCGCGGCGCGGGCCTGGGCAAGAGCTGGGGTGAGCTGTGCGGGCGCGGGCTGATCACGCCGTTCGAGGTCAAGCAGCTGCAGCGCAACGAGGGGCTGATCAAGCTGATACGAGCCCGGCTGCACATGGTCGCCGGGCGGCGCGAAGACCGGCTGGTGTTCGACCTGCAGACGGCGGTGGCCGAGAGCTTCGGCTATCAGTCCACCAAGACCCTGCGCGCCTCCGAGATGCTGATGCGCCGCTACTACTGGGCGGCCAAGGCGGTGACGCAGCTGAATCAGATCCTGATGCTGAACATCGAGGAGCGCATCAACGGCTCGCAGGACGCGCCGATGCGCCGCATCAACGCGCACTTCCTCGACCGCGCCGGCATGCTGGAGGTGGACCGCGACGAGCTCTACACCGAGCATCCGCACGCGATCCTGGAAACCTTCCTGCTGTACCAGCAGACGCCTGGCATCAAGGGCCTGTCGGCCCGCACGCTGCGGGCGCTGTACAACGCCCGCGGCCTGATGGGGACCGACTTCCGCCGCGACCCGCAGAACCGCGCGCTGTTCATGCAGATGCTGCAGGAGCCCGAAGGCCAGACCCATGCCTTCCGGCTGATGAACCAGACCTCGGTGCTGGGACGCTATCTGTGGGTGTTCCGGCGCATCGTCGGCCAGATGCAGCACGACCTGTTCCACGTCTACACGGTGGACCAGCACATCCTGATGGTGCTGCGCAATGTGCGGCGCTTCTTCATCCCCGAGCACACGCATGAGTACCCGTTCTGCTCGCAGCTGGCGGCCCAGTTCGACCGGCCCTGGGTGCTCTATATCGCTGCGCTGTTCCACGACGTCGCCAAGGGCCGCGGCGGCGACCACAGCGAGCTGGGTGCGACCGAGGTACGCCGCTTCTGCCGCGAGCATGGCATTGGCAAGGAAGACACCGAGATGATCGCCTTCCTGGTCAAGGGCCATCTGACGATGTCGCGCATCGCGCAGAAAGAAGACCTGTCCGACAGCGATGTGATCGAGGGCTTTGCCGCCACCGTCGGCAACGCCCGCGGCCTGACTGCCCTGTACCTGCTGACGGTGGCCGACATCCGCGGCACCAGCCCCAAGGTCTGGAATGCCTGGAAGGGCAAGCTGCTGGAAGAGCTGTACCGCTCGACGTTGCGTGCCCTGGGCGGCGCCAAACCGAACGCCGACGCCGAGATCGAGGCCCGCAAACAGGACGCCCGCCACATGCTGGCCCTGCATTCGATGCTGCCCGACACCGAGACGCCGCTGTGGCAGACGCTGGAGCTGAGCTACTTCGCCCGCCACGACGCGGCCGACCTGGCCTGGCACGCGCGGGCGCTGTGGCGCCATGTGCAGAGCGAGGTGCCGGTCGTCCGTGCCCGCCCCTCACCAGTCGGCGAAGGGCTGCAGGTGCTGGTCTACGCCCCTGACCGGCCCGATCTATTCGCCCGCATCTGCGGCTATTTCGACGGCGCCGGCTTCAACATCCTGGACGCCAAGGTGCACACCACACGCACCGGTTTTGCGCTGGACACCTTCCAGGTCATCAGCCCCGATCTGGACCTGCAGTACCGCGACCTGGTGTCCCTGGTCGAGTCGCAGCTGAGCCTGGCGCTGAAGGCCCAGGGGCCCCTGCCCGAGCCGCGCAAGGGGCGTCTGTCGCGGCGAGTCAAGTCCTTCCCGTTCACGCCTCGGATCTCGCTGCGGCCCGACGAGCGGGCCCAGCGCTGGCTGCTCAGCATCAGCACCAGTGACCGCACGGGCCTGCTCTACGCCATTGCTCGCGTGCTGGCCCAGCACCAGATCAATCTGCAGCTGGCCAAGATCACGACCCTGGGCGAGCGGGTCGAAGACACCTTTCTCGTCGACGGCCCGGCGCTGCAGCAGAACAAGGCCCAGTTGCAGATCGAGAGCGAGCTGCTGGACGCCGTCTCGCCAACGCTATGAGCAGCACACCGATTGCCATTGCCGAGGCGCTCAGCGCCACGTTCGACGCCATCATCGACGTGCGCTCGCCCTCCGAATTCGCCGAGGACCACCTGCCCGGCGCGGTCAACTGGCCGGTGCTCGACGACGAGCAGCGACGTGTCGTCGGCACGATGTACAAGCAGGTCTCGGCCTTCGAAGCGCGCAAGGTCGGCGCGGCCATCGTCGCGCGAAATATCGCCGCGCATATCGACCGCGAGGTCGCCAATATGCCCAAGGGCTGGAAGCCGCTGGTCTATTGTTGGCGCGGCGGCCAGCGCTCTGGCGCCATGGCCTGGTTCCTGGGCCAGATCGGCTTCAACAGCCGCCAGCTGACCGGCGGCTACAAGGCCTTCCGTGCCCAGGTGCGACAGGATCTGGAGACGCTGCCCATCACCGCCCAGCTGCGCGTGCTGTGTGGCCGCACCGGATCGGGCAAGACGCGGCTGTTGCAGGCTCTGGGCCAACAGGGTGGCCAAATCCTGGACCTCGAGGGCCTGGCCTGCCACCGCGGCTCGGTGCTGGGCGGTCTGCCCGACCAGCCGCAGCCCGGCCAGAAGCGCTTCGAGACCTTGATCTGGCAGGCGCTGCGCGGGCTTGATGCCAGCAAGCCGCTGTACCTGGAAAGCGAAAGCCGCAAGATCGGCCAGCTGCGCGTGCCCGAGCAATTGCACCAGGCGATGCGTGAGCAGGGCCAGTGCTGGTGGGTAGACATGCCCGAACCGGCACGGGTCCAGCTGCTGCTGGAGGACTACGGCCACTTTGCCGACGACGTGGACGGTTTTTGCGCCAAGCTGCAGGCCTTGACCGAGTTGCGTGGCAAGGAAACCGTTGCACGATGGCAACAGGCAGCGCGCGACGGCGATTGGGCCGGCCTGTTCGCCGAGCTGATGCGCCTGCACTACGATCCCGGCTACGAGCGCTCGCTGCGCCAGAGCTACCGGCAGCTCGACCACGCCCCGGTGCTGGAACTGGAAGACGGTGGCCCCGCCAGCATGGCGCGGGCAGCCGAGACCTTGCTGCAGGGTCATTGACGTCGATCAAGCGTCGCTTTTCAAGCCCGGCGGAGCATCAGGCCGGCATCAGATCGCGAGAAATACGGCCAAAAACCCTGGCAAATTGAAGGTTTGGAGAAATCGGCCGATACAACCCCCATTGGCGCGTTCTCAAGCATCCAGGCCGGCTCCCGGCCCCCGGCACAGAACGCAACACGTTTGCTTCCTGCATCGGAGTTCATCATGAGCTTGAACGGATTACCCGGCATCGCACCGCCCAGCCGCACGGACGCCGTTCCCTCGGCAACGCAGGCCAGCACCACCCCGGTGCGCATCGAACGACAGGCCGACAGCTATGCCGCAGCGGCCAAGAGCACCAGCCGCGGCAGCGGCGGCCTGGCCGACGCGATGGAGCTGACCTTCCAGCAACTGGGCCTGAGCGCCGGCACGGCAGACGCCACCAGCCAGGCCGATGAAGCGGCCAGCAGCCAGCGCAAGACCGATCTGGGCCGGCTGATGCAGGCCCTGTTCCAGGCCGTGCACGCCCATTCACCGCCGCTGACCACCGGCGAATCATCCAGTTTTGCTGCGGCCCTGGCCTCGCTGACCTCCCAGCTGTCCAGCGGCGACTCGGTCAGCTCGCTCGAAGCCGCCCTGGGCCGGGTGCTGCAGGACCTGCAAAGTTCCCAGACCGGGAGCGCCGCCAGCCTGCCCACGGCGCAGGACCTGCTCAACACCCTGCAGCGCAATCTGGACAACCAGACGAATGTGGTCCACACCAAGGGCAATGTGCTGAACGAGCGGGCCTAGCTAGGGCCGCAGATCGCCGGCCAGACTGGCCAGCGTTTCCGGCGCAATCTGCACATGGGCCGGGTAATGGGTGTGGTCGCAGCCCAGCTTGGCTCCCGCACCGGCCAGCAGCGCATCTCTCGCTGCCTTGGGGAACTCGAAGCGCACAAAGTGCACGGCCGAGGTCTTCTCGTCGTTCTCGCGGTCCAGATCCTCGTCGGCAATGGCATAGACCCGCGGGTGGCCCTCGACCTCTACGAACATCCGGTCCTCCACACCGATCAGCCGGGCCAGTTCGCGCTTGCGCTCATGCGGATCGGGGTACTCGATCAGCATCGTCGCCTTCCAGTTCGAGCCATTGGGCACCAGCGGCGCATAGGCCTCGATCTCGCTGCGTATGCCCTCCTCCTCGAAGATCTTCTCGATGCGCAGCATCTCCTGAATCTGGTAGCGCACCGTCTGTTCGTCCTCGAACTGCAGGTTCAGGTGCTCGCCTAAGCGCACGCTGCGCAGGCGGCGGTGGGCGATCACCCGGGGCTTGGCCTCCTTGCGCTGGCGGGTGTAGGCCTCGAGGCTCATCAGGCTGTCGATGGTGATGGTCATGGCAAGACTCCTCAGCTCAGCCCGTAGGCCAAGCGCATCAAACTCAAGGGGTGCTGTAGGTTCTTCGCCGGCGTACCCGACTGGGCCATGCCCTGCGCGATGTGGTGGCCGGCCAGCGCGCAGTCGCTGCTGATGTAGTCGGGCTCGTCCCTGGCCATGGCCTTGAACACCGGCTTGCCTATCTTCATCGCGATCGGGTGATACAGCGTCTTCACGCCATAGGTGCCGGCGTGGCCCGAGCAGCGCTCCACCGTATTGAGCTTGACCTCGACGCTGGCACCAATCAGCTTGAACATCTCCTCGGTCTTCTTGCCTATCTTCTGCACCCGGCCGTGGCAGGGGATGTGATAGCTGACACGCCCCAGGGCGGTCTTGAAGTCCAGCTTCAGCAGCCCGTCCTTGTGGCGGGCGATCAGGTACTCGAAGGGGTCGAACATCGCCGCCATCACCGCCTGGGTGTCGGCGCAGTCCGGGAACATCAGCGGCAGCTCCTGCTTGAACATCAGCGTGCAGCTGGGAATGGCGCTGAGGATGGCATAGCCCTCCTTGGCATAGCGGGCCAGCACCGGCATATTCGCCTCCTTGTGCCGTGCCACCGACTCCAGATCACCGAGCTCCAGCTTGGGCATGCCGCAGCAGCTTTCCTTCTCGACGATCACGTACGGAATCTCGTTGTGCTCCAGCAGCTTGATCAGGTCATGGCCGATGCCCGGTTCGTTGTAATTGACGTAACAGGTGGCAAAAATCGCCACCTTGCCCGGCGTGCGCTCACCGTTGGTCACCACGGTCGTCGCGCCGGCCGACTTGGCGCCCCAGCGGAAGCGCTGGCCGGCCAGCTCCGGCATCCAGGCCTCGGGGTGCACGCCCAGGGCCTTGTCCATCAGCCTGCGCGCCAGGCCGGTCTTGTTGACGGCGTTGACGGTCTGCACGACCACCGGTATGCCGGCGAACTGGCCATGCACATCGGTCGAGGCCAGGAAGCGCTCGCCCGCTTTGACCTCACCTTTCTTGAACTTGATCGCCTTGGCGCGCAGCATGGTGTGCGGGAAGTCCAGATTCCACGGGTGCGGCGGCACATAGGGGCATTTGGTCATGTAGCAGAGGTCGCACAGATAGCACTGGTCCACCACCTTCCAGTAGTCGGCCTTGGCCACGCCGTCCACCTCGCCGGTCTTGCTCTCATCGACCAGGTCGAACAGCGTCGGGAACGAGTGGCACAGGCTCACGCAACGCCTGCAGCCGTGGCAGATGTCGAAGATGCGCTCCAGTTCGTGCAGGCACTTGCCCTCGTCGTAGAACTCGGGGTTCTTCCAGTCCAGCGGATGCCGGGTCGGGGCTTCGAGATTGCCTTCGCGTGTGCTCATCGGGGGGCTCCAGGCTGCCAAGCGACTGCGGCGCCCGAAAGCGCCGCATAACCGTTGAAGTGCTTACATCGGCATATCAGTCGACCAGGGCGTCCAGTGCCTTCTGATAGCGGTTGGCATGCGAGCGCTCGGCCTTGGCCAGGGTCTCGAACCAGTCGGCGATCTCGTCGAAGCCCTCGTCCCGTGCCGTCTTGGCCATGCCGGGGTACATATCGGTGTACTCGTGGGTCTCGCCGGCCACGGCGGCGGCAAGGTTCTGGCGGCTGGAGCCTATCGGCAGGCCGGTGGCGGGGTCGCCCACTGCTTCCAGGAACTCCAGGTGGCCATGCGCATGGCCGGTCTCACCCTCGGCGGTGGAGCGGAACAGCGCCGCCACATCGTTCTGCCCTTCAATATCAGCCTTGTTGGCGAAATACAGATACCGGCGATTCGCCTGCGATTCGCCCGCGAAGGCATCCTTCAGGTGCTGCTCGGTCTTCGATCCTTTCAAGCCCATGATCGCTCTCCAGTTGAAGTTCGTGGTGGTGTTCCAAAGCGGCTGCCGACTCAACGTGGTGCCTCAGCAGCCCCCGCAGACGGTAACCCAGGCCGTGCCTTGCCGCAATACAAAGCCTCAATGCTTGCCATAGGTCGCCGCTATGCCGGCCGCTGCAGCGTCCAGGCCCAGCAACTCGTTGACCAGCAAATGGCAGCGGCCCAGAGGATCGGCCAGGTCATGCAGGATGGTCAGGTGGTTGCAGTCCGCTATCGGCTCGCATACCGGCACCGTCTTGGCGCCCCAGGCCTTGCGTATCAGCCGGTTCTGGCGCAGGAACTCCTCGCTCTCCAGCCCGCCGACCACGGCATACAGCGGGGCGCTGGGCGCCGGCAGATAGGCCGGGCTGAGCTTGCGCACCAGGGCCGGGCTCAGATGCAGATCCCTCTGCAGATAGGGCGAACGGCGCAGCGGCTCCAGATCATGCAGGCCCGAGATAGCCATCGCCCCCTTCACCAGATCGGCAGGCAGATCGCTGCCCAGCAGCGGCCACAGGCAGCACAGCAGCATCGCCGCCAGCTGCCCGCCGGCCGAATGCCCGATGACGACAATGCGCTGAGGGTCACCGCCATGCAGAGCGGCGTTGCGGTAGGTCCAGACCAGGGCCTGCGCCGTCTGCAGCAGGATGCGGTCCATGCTTGTCGCCGGGCACAGGCTGTAGTTGGGCACCACCACCAGCGCGCCATCGGCGACGAAGGACGGCGCGACGAAAGAGTGGTCCGCCTTGTCCAGCGAGCGCCAGTAGCCGCCGTGCAGGAACACCAGCACCGGCGCCTTTGCGCGGGTCGTGGTGAACAGGTCTAGCCTTTCATCGGGTCCGTCGCCATAGACCAGGTCCAGCCGACAGGGGGAGCGTTCGCGCGACAGTGCCGAGGCGCGCTGCCAGCGCTGGAAGATGTCGGCACTGTCGGCAATGCGTGCGCGGTTGTTGTACTGCGCGTCGAGCCAGGCGGGATCGGGCTTGGGATCGGCGTAAGGGGGCATGGGCACTCACGGGTTGGGGGTGTTGACAAGCAGTGTCGCAAAAACGGCGCGGTTTGGACCCCGACCTCTACACTGATCGCCCATCTCCACCCTCGGGGGGCAGGCCGGCGCCGCCCTCTCATCACCATGAAATTGCTTGTCATCGGCGGCGGCGTATTCCTCGGTTCGGCCTTCGTCAGTGCCGCCCTCGCTCGTGGCCACCAGCTCACCGTGTTCCAGCGCGGCAAGAGCAGCGCGGCGCCACCGCCCGGCGTTGCGCGCATCCTCGGCGACCGCAAGACCGACCTGGCCCGCGCCGCCGGCGATTGGGACGCCATCATCGACACCTGCGCCTACCTGCCCGCCGATGTGCGCAGCGCGATCGAGGCACTGCGGCCGAGCTGTCCCTATCTGCTGGTCTCCAGCATCTCGGCCTTCGCCGCCCTCCCCGAGCCCGGCATGACCGAGAGCGCGCCGCTCCATCAGCAGGACATGAGCGGCGTCGAGGCGGTGACCGGCGAGACCTATGGCCCGCTGAAGGCTGCCTGCGAGCGCGAACTGCTGGCCCATGCCGCCCACCCCATCATCGTCCGCCCCGGACTGATCGTCGGCGAGCAGGACACGTCCGGCCGCTTCAGCTACTGGGTGGACCGCATCGCCCGCGGCGGCGAGGTGCTCGCGCCGGTCGGTCCCGGGCTGCCTGCGCAGTGCATCGATGTGCACGACCTGGCCGACTTCATGCTAAGACTGGTGGAGCAAGGCGCCCGCGGCGACTTCAATGCCAGCGGCAGTGCCGACCTGACCCTCGGCGAGTTGCTGACCACCGCCCAGACAAGCTTCGGCAGCGACGCCCGCCTGAACTGGGTACCCGAGGCCTTTCTGGAGCAACAGGGCGTGGGCGCCTGGGTCGAGCTGCCGCTGTGGATACCCAGCGCCGATGCGAGCCTCGCCGGCATGCTGCGCGTCGATTGCAGCAAGGCCCGCGCCCACGGCCTGCACTGCCGGCCGATCGTCGACACGCTGCGCAGCACGCTGGCCTGGGTCAAGACACCGAAGGGCCAGGCCAGCCTCGCGCGCCAGCTCAAGCCCGAGCGCGAACAGGCCCTGCTCGCCGCCTGGCATGACGCCGGTCAAACCTCGGGTTGAACCGGTGTCCGGGCGCAAAATTCCCGCGCTATACTTTTCTACGGTTCGGGGGGGTAGCTCAGCTGGGAGAGCGCCGCGTTCGCAATGCGGAGGTCGGGAGTTCGATCCTCCTCCTCTCCACCAACCACCGCTTCCCACAGGGCGTAGCCCCGGAAGCCGCACCAGCACTAGCGTGCTTCCCTTTGACCTTCCCACAATGTTTCCCACAAGGGGCCCAGTCAGGCCCCCGCATGGGACAATGCGAAGTGTCAAAAGTGCCCAAGCAGATTGCCTACCTCGTCCCCAAGAATGGGCGTTTCTACTTCCGAATCCGTATTCCGGATGACTTGCGCGAGACCATAGGCAAGAAGGAGCACAGTGAGGCACTTGGCGACCTGAACAAGGCCCAAGCGGGAGTTGCCGCCGCACGGTTGGGGGCGCAATGGCTTGCGCGCTTCCTCACCGAGCGCCACAGGCTAGGCATCGCTCCTAGCCCACCACCTCCTGAATCGGTTTCTCCACCTGATTTCAAGCCCGCAACGCTGGAGCAAATCCAGGCGATTGCCGCTATCGTGGGGCGCTCCATGCTCCTAGCCGACGAGGAACTTCGCATTGACGGTGGTGGACCGGCACCCACGGCGGAAGGTATGGGCATAGGGCCTCACCCCGACACGCTGACCGAAGCTGTCGCCGGGCGGAATCTGGAGGCAGTAACTATGCAAGCCGAGGATTGGATCGGCAGTTTCGGGCTCACTTTGCCTCCTGATGGCACGGAACGGCGCCGCATCCTCTACGCATTCGCTCAGGGCTTGGGCAAGGCTCAACGAGGCCAGAGACAGCGGGACGCTGGGGAACCTGTAGACACCCCGCCTGAAGCTCCCTTGCCTGATGTTCTGAGGGGGCCCGAACTCTCCACCCTGTCGCCCAGGGACAAACCCGCGAGCGCTCTCCGGATGCGTGATGTGTTCGAACTGTGGCGGGCCAAACGGCCGAAGACCCCGGCGGCGAAGTCCGTCGAAGTTGCAAATAGGGTGGTCGAGTTGTTCGAGCAGACCTTGGGCAACCCCCCGTTGGTCAAGCTGACCCGGTCAGACGGAATCAAGATGCGGGATGCGATCGTTGCAACCGGCGTATCCGCCCGTACCGCTGGAAACCTCCTTGGGTGGCTCATCACGCTCATGCGATATGAAATCAAGGAACTGCGCCGCTTGGAGTCCAACCCCTGGGATGGACTAGAAGTCGAAGGGAGCAATGAGCGGAAGCAAAAGCGGGTCAATCTGAAGACCCCTCAGTTGCAGGCACTGTTCTCTGATCCACTTTTTCAGACCTACCTGATACCGAAGAGAGCGAAGAACGCAGGCCTCGATGCCGCCTACTGGCTACCATTGATGGTGGCCTTCACGGGAGCCCGCGTTACGGAGCTGGCCCAGTTGCTCGTCTCCGACCTAGTCCAAGAAGATGGTGTTTGGTATGTCCATATCCGCGTCACCTACCCTGAGTGGCAGAAGCTCAAGGGGTACTACCCCGGCGTGACTGACGGCCCCTCCGTGCGCTGCGTCCCTATTCACGCCGAGCTTGTCCGCCTGGGCCTCCCCGAGTACGCGAGTGCGATCAAGGCCGCTGGGCACGAGCGCCTGTTCCCCATGGTCCCCGTCTCTGAGGTTAACAATGCGGGAGGCAGCTTCTCAAGTTGGTTCTCCAGCTTCAAGACGGCCCGAGGGCTTGGACCAGAACACACATTTCACAGCTTCAGGCACACCGTCGAGACCAGCCTAAAGCGCTTGAAAGAAAACCCCTTTCACATCAACCAACTGACCGGGCATGCGCAGCCGGGGGGCGAAGCGGACGACACCTACACGCACTTGGAGCACCACGATCTCATCGGCACAGTCGCATTGATCCAGTATCCAGGCATTGCCCTGCCTCGCGCTTGGCCACCGATGGCATGGACGGCACCGACGCCGGCTCAAACGGCAAGTCTGGCGACGAGCAAGAGAAAAGTAGGCAGGGTGCGCGACCGGACCCCATCGGACAAACCCTGAGTGCTCGTGGGGCAAATCAGTGCACAGCGGAACGGCATCCTCATCTGCCTCAGTGGTTGGTGACTAGTATGCTTGGCAAGCCATTTGCGGCTGTTTGGTGACTGGGCAAGTTGACGCTGGAAAGAAAGCTTGGGTACAGGATGCTGTCGGATTATTTGACAGAGTAGATACGCGGGACCCGTAAGTGCTTGATCCACATTGTTTGGCTTGGAACTTGCATGACGATTAGTCTTTGCAAAGGGGATCGACCAATGACAACTCGAACTATCGCCAGATTTGTGGGTTCAGTGCTTATTGCACTCTTTTCAAATGGGGTTAACGCCGGTGCTGTGGTTTTGGACTTTGAGTCCATCAGTCCCGACGCATACTTTGAGAACCGAACTGTTGCGGGATTTCGAATTTCTCCGAATTGCCACTTCGACATAACTGGCCTAACCCCTGGCAACAAAGCACTTGGGTTTGATACGAGCGGCTGCGGAGGCAATCACTTCAACCCAAACTATCTCGGGGCCGATCACAGCAACTCCGATGTCTATATCGATCTATTTGGGCTGCTCTTTGACTTGAAGAGCCTCGATGTCTGGGGCGAAGAAGGCACAACGATCCGCTCCTCGAAGGGTGGAGTGTTGACTTCGCCGAGTCCAAGCGGAGCGCTCGTCAAGCTGTTTGCGACCGGTGATGAATGGTCTGACATTCAATGGATAGAAATAAGCGGAGGGTGCGGGGGCACTCCATGTCGGCTTATAGACAATGTCGCCTTCGATGTTTCCAGTCCGGGCACGCTTCCACTGGTGGCCATCTCTGGATTAATGTTGGTGCTTGTGCGCCATCGTCGTTTTGGAATGAGAGGATCGCGTTCCTAGCGCCACAGTCGATCTAATGCGAAGGCTAATATCCTGTCAGCCATAGGTTCTGGTGAAGGTTCTTGCTCCGATATCGTTTGCCACGGCCTGATGTAGGCGCACCGCAAATGGCTCGACGATCGCCCATGACGGAAAGGTCTTTGCGCCCGTGCGAATGTATCGAAGAGCCTGATATTCGTTCAAATCCAAGAGCATCAACATCGCTCGGAGATCGCCCGAATCGAGACGAATAATCTCCCTGAGTCCAAGTTCCTTGGCTTTCCGATAGCAGCGCCGAACGTCGTGTCCGAAATCCTTTGACCTCAATTGCCTGGCGCTCATGCCTTTGTGGCGCATGAACGCCTTTAGGGTCAATTCGATCCCATGCAGCGCGAGGAAGTAGGCGGGGATTGGGGGTACGAACTCGTGTCCCGGTTTGGCCCCCATTTGATTGTCCACAAGGATCGCTGCCTCAATGTATTCATAGGCATATCGCGCAAGGCCCATCGGGGTTTGTCGCCCTTCGTCGTCTGCCTCAACTAAGGTCATCGGTTCCCCCGCTGCACGTTGACGCCGAAGGTTAGCGCGATTCTGAAAAAAAATGCGAGTGGGGTCCTCGTGGTACTGCCCTCAGCGGCTTCCCCCCCGTGGCCCCCTCGCGCTCCTGCACTGACGGATGCCACCCCCCAGGCACTCCGCAAGGCCTCCCCCTGGCCCGACCGGCAGGGCTAGCGCAAGGTCTGCCGCTGGGTGGCTACAGGGCGTAGACGATTAACCCTCACCTTAGGAGAACCCACCGTCCGGGCCAATCGCCAAAGTCTTTCACCCAATCTGACTACATACGTACTACACTGCGGATATGTTGTCACATTGAGCGAACATGACCAAGCACGTTGCGAATAGAGCTGTCTCATACCTGCGAGTCTCGACCGAGAGGCAGGGCAAGTCTGGTCTTGGGCTTGAGGCTCAGCGGGAGGCAGTGGCCCGCTACCTGGAATCAATCGGGGCGACACTGGTTGAGGAATTCGAGGAGGTGGAGACTGGCAAGGGCAGCAACGCCCTAGAGAAGCGCCCCAAGCTGAAGGCCGCGATAGCCCTAGCTCAGAAGCAGAAGGCAATCCTTGTCATCGCCAAGCTGGACAGACTCGCACGAAATGTTCACTTCATCTCCGGACTGCTGGAATCCGGGGTGGAGTTCCGATGCTGCGACTTCCCCAGCGCTGACCGAACAATGATCCAAATCTATGCCGCCATGGCAGAGCATGAGGGCCGAAGAATCAGTGACCGAATCAAGGCGGCGCTAGCTGCAAAGAAGGCCAAGGGCGAGCCGCTGGGCAATGCGTCCAGCCTTGAGCCTCTCAACGGGGCTAGGGCAACGGAAGCAGCCGAGTTCGCCGCCAAGGTCATGCCGACAATTGCAGCCTTTCAGGCGCAGGAGCTTTCGCAGCGGGCCATCGTTGACCAACTCAATGCCGTTGGTATCAGGACGGCCAGGGGCGGCGAGTGGAGCTTGATCCAGCTGCAGCGGGTGCTTTCTCGAACTGGCCCTGACGCCCGGCGAACTTTGAATGGTGCACCTTAGGAGAACTACACCGGCTGAATCTTGCCGCGCTGACGCCCTGCAGATCGATTAAGGCCTACCTTAGGTAGAGCTACACCGAGCCGCTGACCGAGTCCATACCGTGGATTTCGTCAGCGGCTTTCTCTTTGGGCCATCCGTTTGTGATGGCCTGCGTTTTCAATTTCATAAAGAACATGACCCATGACCCCATTCACTGACAACACCGGCAAGGTGCTGACCAAGTACATCAAGGCCCGCGACGGCACCACCCTGACACTCACGTATCGCCGTGAAGAAGCCCAGGCCCTCCGCTCGCTGGTCCAGTCGATCCGCCTCAAGGGTGACAAGACCCCGAGTCTCTCGCTCATCGCAAAGCGGGCTATGCGGCTCTATCTCGACCTGATGACCTCCGGGCCCGCTCAGTTCGCATCCGAGATTGCCGCCCTGGAGAAGCTGGCAACACCCGTCCCCACTCGGGCCCCCTCGAAAGCTCCAGCATGACCACCGCAGCGACACCCCGCAAGCCATCCACCGCCATCGGCTGGTTTCCCCATCAGCCCGCAACGGATAGCGCCGTCATCGACATGGCGGACTCCCGACAGATCGCCCTCCGGGCCCGCCTTCGGAATCACTATTGGCTGACCGAGTGCAAGCCCATCGGAGCTGTCACTGTGTCACTCACCCGGAAGAAGATGACCATGATTGACCCCAAGGACAAGATGACCGAGGCCCAGGTCTCCGAGGTGCTGACAGCCCATTACGGCTTTCTCACCACACCCGAGGGCCTGACCATTCCGGATCTTCAGGAGGCCCGAGGGGTTGCCGTTGGCTCGCTCCAGGCGCTGACGGACCGAGCAGCCAAGGGAGGCAGGGCCAGGGCGGACAAGGCCGCAGCTACAAAGGCTCCTCCCGAGGCCCAGCCGGAAGGCATCAGTGATGACAACCCGGTGGACTTCTAAAGCTCAGCTTGATCCTGCTTAAGCTGAGCGAAGCTGCCCAAGCTCAGCAAGATAAGCAAGAGAAGAAGAGAAGAAGAACAAGAGAAGAACAGAAAAGGTGGCCCCTCGGATTGCAGCCTCGCAAGCCAGGATTGCTATTCCTTGCTGGTGATCATCGCCAGTACCAATCGCTGAAGGATCCATGTGGTCTCCCGCTTCGCGGACATCCACAGACCACCTTCAGATCCTCCCTCCGGAGACATGACCACCAGGATCAAACCATCAAGGTCTGACCCTTGACCGGTTCCATGTTCGTGGTCTAGATCCTCCGTCCCCCAGTCGTCCATCTGAAGGCAAGCCTTCGGCGTGAGCATTTCCGAACCACTCCCGAAGGCCGCCTTCATGGCCTCCGACCGACTCACCCAATCAAGGCTCTCAATGTTGAATTTCACCCAAGTAGCTCCTACCCCCCACCAATCCCTGTTCATCCCGTTTTGCTCAGCCAATGCCGTTGGCGAAAGGTCTCAACAGCCCATCCCTATGGGCGACCTTACGGCGGCGCGGCAGGCCTACCGAGACAAGAAGCTGGCATGGTCCAAGCTGGCCCTCCGGCAGGCCTGGGCAGATGAGGCCCACATGCGTGCACACCTCCGTGCGGCAGGGGTTCTGGTCGCCAGCCGCGTCGAACCTGCCACCGTGCGCCGACTGCGCCAGCTATTGGCAAGGGCAGGAGTTCAAGCCCCGGAGATCCGAGAGAGCGTAGGCATGGACCTTGCGGGGTTCCTGGAGCGGAATCCTGGGCTGCCGCTGTGGGCCGCCGTGGCGCTGATCTTGGAGTCCGCCGGAAAGCCGGCCAGTGGTGACGCCCCATGCTGCCCGTGACCGACTCGCCAACAGTTAAGGCTCCAGTGGCAGGGGAGGACATTGGAGCGTCTGGAGGCTCACACCCTGGCTACCCTGGCACCCAGCAGCAGCCAAGGCCTTCAGGCCCCGAATCACCGCTAGCCAAGTCCTTCACCATGGGCGCATTGGCAGGCCCACGATTGGCCCCGGAGGTGTTCGCCATTGATATTGAGTTCACGCTTAAAGAAGGCGCCTCGGCGAAGCGTGCTTGGAACAGGCCGCAGCTGACCCTCCTGGGGGTGCCATGGCCGCCAGTGAAAGGCTGGAAGGCCAGACTGATTCGGGATGGCTTTCGGCTGACATTCACTGATCACCAGCAATTCGTCGCTCTACGCACAGGCGGGCCCAGCGGCAATGGGTGATACCGGCAGTGATGCCGCTGCTAGGGCCGGGCCCACCCTTTTTCCCAGGATGTCGACTACTGTAGCGACAAGCTGCGCCCCCTTCGGCGTCAACTTCCGAATCCTCCGGCGGCGATCCATGCTGTCCACGGGGTCGGTGATCAGTTCAAGTCCGGGCTTGTGGTCACGGTCGAAGCTGCCAAGGGCTTGCAAGTACCGACTGCAAGTGGACGGGACAAAACCGCCCCGTTCTCCTATCTCTGCGAGGCTCAAGTCATCCCCGGTTGAGGCGATAACAAAGAAGGTGAAGGCCTCCGCGACGGTCATGCTCTTGTCGATGAGTTGCAGCTCCTCTAGCACCAGCAGAATCTTATTCACTGCAGCGCGGGTGTCAGGACTAGGGCTCATTGGGCTTCTTTGTGTTGGCAGAACTGGCCCTCAGAAATGGGGTCCGGGGGCAGGGTTTGCAAATGCGAGCAGGCGTGACCTGTGCATGCGCGGGATCACCCGCCTGCTATGGGTGAGAGTTCAGTCCGCGTGCCCAGGCTCCGGAAGCCGGGAGACAACCGCGTAGTAGCCAAAGCCCCAATACTGGGTGCTCACTGCATCCGCCCGATGACGTTCAAGTGCGAAGAAGCCACTCCGTGAGCTGTGCCGCTGATCCGAGCCGGGTGTGCCCTCCTCACAGATAAATATGTCGATGCCCAGCAGGCGATTCAGAGCCGCAAAGAGATCCGCGCCAAAGCGTTGGAGGCGGTCGGTGTTTGGGCAATAACTTAGGTAGTTCTGCATGTCAGTCCCTCGGCGAATGAAGGTTGAGACTGTGCCCGAAGTGGTGCCTATTTTTGTGATATTCGCTCAAATAAGTAGGTACCAAAATGGGGAGTATTCCCATGTGGAGAGCGATCCCAATCAAACACAAAATTAATCCCCTGCTTTCCATGGGAGCAATTACCGGCGTGCCACAAATTGGTTCGAGAACAAGGAGTGCCATGCGCGAATCCGTGGCGTTGGTAATGAGCAACGCAGCCCCCGAACCACTCACTTCAAACAACGCAGACCTGCCTAGTTCTAGGCCTGGGTAGCTGATCGACTCGACCGCCGCCGGGAGAATTGCCCGAGCGGAGGGCATGGGGACTGGTTCTCGACAGTTCTACTTACCAGCCCAGACTCGCACTCCGTCGTACTGGCGGTAGTGTTCGACAGATACCGATACAACCCCATCAACGATCTCCAGCTTGCCGCTGTCCAACAGTGCATGCAGGTCTCTGCGCAGCAGGATTCCCCTGATGTTGTTAGTGCGCCAGCCGCCTTTTCCACTCAAGTGCGCAGCCTCCAAGACCGCCGGTTCGTCGCAGCCACTGATTGGACAGCGTCCGCCGTACTCCTCAAAGATGCGCCTTCTGAAGTCAGCCTGCCGTGTTCGCAGTTCCACCGTGCCATAGCGGGCTCGGTAGGCTGGTGCGAATCGAGCGGGCATCGCATTGATGAACTCAGCGCGGTCAAAGCGGGCATCCAGCAAATGAAGCGAGCAGACGGCATCCGGCGTTCTCAGTCCGCGTGACAGTCCCTGCCTGAAACGACGGACCGCCATATTGCGGCTGTCAACGTAGCGGCTCACTTGGTGCTCATCGAGAACCGTCGGCGGTCCATAGGGGGCCTTTGGCATCACCACATGCCGCCACCGAATCGGCGTATCCAGTCCAGCCCAGGCGCCAGCGGCGATCAAGACATGGGAGTCACTGGCGCTCATCCGAGACGCAGCTTCGCCGGTTGTTTCATCATCGCTGCGCACGGTGGAACTCGGGATCAAGGAACCCAGGGTCACGGCATCGTCATGAGATGTGACGATCACCAGTACTGCCCCCTCAAGGCCGGCAACATGCTCCGCCACCTTCTGTAGATGATCCGGTGAGTCCTTGTCCCACGGTTCACTGACCATGTCCAACTGACCGTGCTTGCTTGGCTCTATGGTCGCGGACCAAGGGCTAATCTCGCTCAGGCCTAGTGCTGCCTTGAAATCGTCAAAGGTCCCATTGATGGTCAACGTTGCCGAGATGAAGGCCAGCCGTCGATGCGTCAGAAGCCTTTTGAGTATTCGTGCCGGTAGCTTGTGCACCAGTCGCAACGAGCCGTCCGCGTCCAGACCAACAGTCTGAAACCAAACCGGATCATCGAGCGCGTCGGCGATGGCTCGGCAGGCGGCCTTTATCGTCGCTGGCTCGTCCAGTTGATCAAGCTTGCCGGGCAAGGACTTCAGCACTGCGGCGAGCGTCTTGTGGTGATTGGGTCCGGGTGTGATGCCCAATGCACGGAACGTGTCCGAATCGATGGAGCAATTGAAGCGCAGCGCTGCCGCATCGGGTAGCTGGTCGGCCTCATCAAACACCACAGCGTGGCGATCCTTCAGACCCAGCAGAGCCCCATCGGCCAAGACATCGATCAGGGCGGCTTGGTGAGTGCAGATCAAGACATCTGCAGCGAAGCAGGCTTGCTTGTGTGCCTTGTACTCCGCGAGGGTCTCGAATTGCCGCCGGGGCGTAAAGACCTCCACCTTCTTCCCGGCGACTGTTGCAGCCAGGTCAGTAGACTCGGAGAGTTGAGTGGCGAGGGCTCGGGTGGGCACGCAGACAGCCACCGGCCTGCCCGTTGCAACCAGGGGCCCCAGGTAGGCCCGTGTCTTGCCAAGACCCGCCGCGCCCTCAAGCAGTAGCGGAGCACCGCCGTCCTTCAGGTGGGCTTGGACTCGGCTAGCGAACTGCCTTTGTTCGTTGCTTCGATATGCATCATTCATGACCAACTCTTTCTGAGAGTGGTTTGACCCTGCCCCTGGTCAAGCCTAAACCAATGATCGACCGCGATACTCTGAGCGACTCGCGTTCAGTAACCACCCATATATTGAACGGCTTGATCGAGAGCCCGCTCGGGACGGGCTATCGGGTGTTTCCAGTAACCACCCATCGAATGGGCGGCTCGACCCTGAATCGCCGACGTCACTCCGTCCACATACTTCCAGTAACCACCCATCCAGTGGGCGGCTCGACCCGAGGACAACAAGATTCACCCAGGCATGCACTTCCAGTAACCACCCATCGAATGGGCGGCTCGACCTCCAGCACCGAAGTGCAGGGCCTTGTCCTTCTTCCAGTAACCACCCATCGAATGGGCGGCTCGACCGCGCAGCAGTGAGCGAAGCCACAACAGACCTTCCAGTAACCACCCAAAGATTGGGCGGCTCGACCTGGGTGGGTAGGGGCATGGTGGGCTCCTTACTTCCAGTAGCCACCCATCGGATGGGCGGCTCGGCCTCTGAGCGGCGCAGGCGCTGGGCTGGATAGCTTCCAATAACCACCCATCGAATGGGCGGCTCGACCCTCTTTGGGTATGTTGGGGTGGCTCATCACTTCCAGTAACCACCCATCCAGTGGGCGGCTCGACCAGTAGTTCATTGCTCATGCTTGCTGCTCCTCTTCCAGTAACCACCCATCCAGTGGGCGGCTCGACCGCTGTCGGCCTGGGTCGCCATGCCCTTGTACTTCCAGTAACCACCCATCCAGTGGGCGGCTCGACCCAGAGTGGCCGGCGAGCCCACGCCATCGGGCTTCCAGTAGGCACCCATCGAATGGGCGGCTCGACCTCGGCTTTCACATCCCTGGTGTCAGGGGCTCTTCCAGTAACCACCCATCGAATGGGCGGCTGGACCCATCTCGCGGATCTTGATCTGCACTGCCTCCTTCCAGTAACCACCCATCGAATGGGCGGCTCGACCCTCGCGGGGCTCTTGCTCGCACCAGTGGCTCTTCCAGTAACCACCCATCGAATGGGCGGCTCGACCTCAGTTTGTTGCTCAGCAGGCGCAGGCATACTTCCAGTAACCACCCATCGAATGGGCGGCTCGACCTGTCGTTTGCTAAGCCATTGGTTCCCCAGCAGAAATTGATCATCTGAGGGCAAGAATTGATGCCGTATCGCGCAGCTGTCCCGATGCCGGTTAGGCGTTTTCTGCCATCAACTTGCTACCAGTCTCAGTCCAGCTAACCCGCGAAGGCGCATACCGGCCAACCTGGATCAGGCCGAGCAACGCGCCATCCTGATCAGACACCTCAAATACACCAGCGACCTCACCGCAGCCGCGAGCCGTCTGACCACCCAGGACCGGCGACCGGCTGAATAGATCCAGTGCCCCCAGCAATGTGACCATGTCTTTGTGGGTGGCCTTGTCAACAATCAAGCGGCTCTTCAATTCGATGCCAGCCGGCATGGCCTCGTAGCTGGTCAGTGTCTTGGTGGAGTTCTTCATGTCGCCCATTGCCGCTACAAGTGAGTCACGCTGCGTCTCCGCCAGCGTCAACGCAATCTTCAACTCCGTCACGTCCTGTCCGGCCTTCTCAGCTTTGCGGATCTGGCTGACCAACTTCTTGACCACGGCGTCGGCTGCCGCCCGCTTGGAATTGTTGGCATTGCGCCCGACAAACTTGTCGACCTCGTCAGGTGCCATCAAATCGAGCAGATCGGTGTCACTGTCCAGATCCTTGCGCACTCCGGCGAATGCCTCCGGCTGCACATCGACAACAGGCAAGAAGTGCCCAACCGACAGCCGCGATTTGACCCCTAGGCCCGCACCGAAGAGGTCCACGATGTGATTGCTCTCTCGGCGTTTCTTCAGCGCCACCAGATCAATCTCTTCGCTGGCCTCACTGGCGGCATCCTGCCCAAGCATGGACTCGTAGACCTGATGCAGAGTCCAGGGCTTCCCTGCTGTGGCGGCCGCCTGCATCAGCGGCAAGACCGCGAGCCGCCGCAGCTTGCCCCTCACCGTGGTGGCCGGGATGTACGCGGTCTTCTTCGGCTGACCATCGCTGTCCAGGCCCCTCGTCATTTTGGGGTGACCCTCTTGGTCAGGCAACTTGATGGACACGGGTTGCACGGTAGTCAGCGTGGCGTTGATGATGAGTTTGTTCATGTCATTTCTCCCCCTCAGATTGATAGCAAAGAAAACCCGAATGCCCGGCCAGTGCTTCCGACCCCTGTTCGGAGTGCGGCCGAAAATGCTGTTGGGTCGATGACCTTGAGCACGCCGGTGAAATCGGTGGAATCAAGCATGAAACTGCGCCCTGTTTGGTCCGAGACATTGGCGAAGTCGCTGGTGGAATGCACAGCCACGACAGCGAACCCGTGCCGCTCGCCTTGGCGGGCCAACCATGCCTGCCTTGTCGCGTGGTCGCCTCTAGGCGGGTAGATGTGGCGACCCCGTACCTTGCGGCCCACGCAGGCGCGTAGGCTGAACATGCGCAGTTCCCCCAACTGAACCGCCGGCAGTTCCACCCCTTCGGCGTCGAGAGGGGCCGCTGTGTGTCACCGACCGCCGTAATGGAGCCACCGATGTTCGGCGTAATGGAGCCAGCAACAGGTGGGTAAAACGACACCCCGAGGGGGTTAAGACTGGGTCGATTTTGCAGCCTTTTGCGGGCTGGCTTTGA